>Ga0153959_1000155_pt1 | contig 45233 bp, 44 predicted proteins | sample TSFL043MetaG_FD_104685 | JGI IMG/M metagenome (GOLD analysis project Ga0153959, IMG submission 104685) | Attine ant fungus gardens microbial communities from Florida, USA - TSFL043 MetaG | ecosystem: Host-associated > Fungi > Mycelium > Unclassified | place: USA: Florida, Wekiwa Springs...
GAAGAAGGCGAAGAAGAAGATAATGATGAGCCAGAAGCCTTCATGGTATTCCAAGCCATGTGCGATTCCGGTTCCCAGTCCGGTTCGCCAGGTAAGGCAATGTCCTCGACTCATCATGAGCGCGCTTGCTCTACAAACGTATTTTGACTTACTAGTAAAAGACTACTCCCAGAAGCTTCGTCGTGATGGTCATAAAAAATACTTGCCGTTTGCTAAAACGAAACCATCAATCTATCAGAAAAAAGAGGAGGGAAAAACTGCAGCAACGAACCATAAATTGTACTTCAGTACTGAAATACGGCCCGTAGACTTCTCGTTTGGTGTCTCGATAATAATCCGGTAGAGAAACGCAATTATCCTGCTTTGTGCGAGACGATGGAAGCAACATGGGCAACGAGCGAGAGAAAGAACGAGGAAAGAGGGATTTCATGAGAGTTATTTCACTTTTATCGTCGACAAACACAATTTGAACGGATGAGTACAGAGGACAAAAAGGAGAAGTGCTTTCAAAGGAGAAATGGTGGCAAGTGGAAATGGCGGGCCAAATCGGTCTTATGACAATCGGGTTATCACTGTATCTTATTATAATTGAGTTGCCATTGTCTCACCCGATATAATGGGAGAGAACTTCTTGGAAGCAGTCCACGAGGCAGACCCGACACAGATCCAGAAAGAGCCCAAAACAGGAAAATTTTACGTTAGGGTTGGGGAGGGGGGGAGTGACAGATAATAAGTCCTTTCCCTTTGCCGTCGACGTGAGGCTAGAACTAGTAAGAGAGGAAGGATAAGGCCACGCTGCGTTAGTAAAGACTGACCGTATGAAGCAGAGCGGGAGAAATCTGATACAAGACGTGCTGTGGTATATCAACCTCCGCCCTAGATGCTTCATCACTGTGGCAGCACGCATCACTCAAGTCCAAGACATCATCATCACCACTAGTACGACGTTTCGTAAAGGATTAGTCTCATTCATGGAGAACCACAGTCTGTAATTAGAACCACGAGGCTCCAGTTTCAGGAATTGCTGAAGTAAGTAGCGCGCACCTGATCGCCTTTTCATTGGAGGAACCAAGGTTAATAATTGGTCCAGCCGAAGCCAGCAAAAAAATGAGCTAATGGGGCAATTCACCGGTAAGAAAAGTACTCACCACTTTAATCTTTAGCAATTCATCGTAGGTCGTCAGCTACGGTGCGCGTGTGAACCCCCCCGCAAATCTGAGTTTTCAACGATCAGCAGCCGGGATCAACAGCAAGTGCTATTCTCGAATGGCAGTCGGAATCAACGGAACTGAATGCAGTCGGATCCCTGCAGAAGCACGTTTGGTAAACCCCCGTCTCAATCATTGGTGTATGAGACTAGGGATTGTTTTTGTTTGGAGAATACCAAACAAATTATTAGTCATCTTCAACTGTTGTAGTGGAGTACAGCACGTTCACTTACTAAATCTCCCCTCTTTTCTGCTGCACTTCACGTGGATGATGGTACGAACAGATTTTCTTTGGACACAATATATATACGGAGGAGGAAACACACGGATGAGATATAACAGGTATGTGGTTAAGAGACTACAGCTGCTCCAAGAATACACTATACTTATAATCAGAGGTACAAAATAGGAGCTAATCTCAATACTTAGCACAACAAAGTGAGACATCAAGAAGCAACAAATGGAGACAAATGAAACGAAAAAAAAATTACCAGAAAGATGGTAAACGTCGTCAGTATCATATTCCAGTACTTGTGTATTCCATCCAAGGAACACCCTAATCCACCGTATAAGCCAGAACTCGATTACTACTTTCAGTGAGGATACCACAAGTTCGAGAATACCATACATAAGGACCCATCAACCAAGGAAAATACAATATAAAGATACAGAACATCGACAACAACATCGACAACGACAATGACGACAACGATTACGCGTGCAAAAATCTATACTCTAATGCTCAAAGCGGAGCATGAAATCCAGCTTACAATCAATATTCCTCGCCTCCAAGCGTTTAGCAAAATTGAAACACACTTGTGGGTCGTCATCAAGAACAGCCTCTACACTCGCCAACTTCAGAAGTCCACATCCACAGCTATCAGGAAAATTTGACCTAGATTCCACCATCTTATAAAAGTAAGGCGGATCTCGACAGGGTACAACAGTAAGGCGGTCGAGGCGGGGGCAGAAGCACTGTGCCGAAGAGGCCTCTTCGGCTCCCGTACCTCGATGCGTCAACGGTATCCAAAGTGTCTTGCCGAACCCAAATTCATTCTTAATTTCAAAGTTTTCCAAGGTTGAGCTCATGAGGTCCAAGACCTGCAAAGCCCTTGAGGCGTCAACGGTTGGACAATCTAACGAGAGGCTGGAAAGTGCACAGCGAGATCTGACTAAGAGTTCGTGCAAGGCATGACAAGGAGAGGACTTCCGAGAGGCACTGAATTTAAGCATTGACAGTTTCGGCAGGTCAAGCACTTCCAACAGTGGGTTTGCCGCCGTGAATCGATAGCCAAGGTGAAGATCTAGTTTGGCAATGCAGCATATAACTTGGTGGCGAGGGGGAGCGGAGCCAGAGAGAAAAACACCTGATGAAAGAGGGGGTGGAATTTCGTAGTCGTCAGAAACCGTGAATGATCCTTCCACTAAACTATCCGAGGATGCAAGGAACGAAAGAAAATCATGTGGGGAGATACAATGATTCTTCAGTTTGACAACCTTCAAGGAGTCGAACGGGTGTTTGATAATCTGCTTAAACGTGTGAGTAGCCAATGGAGCGTCGATAAATTCAATAGAAGACGGCAGAATATGCTCGACGAAATGGGACATGAGATTGAGAGCGGTAGCGTCGGCTGTGGGAACAAGCGTGAAAGACTTGAGTGATCGGAGGATATGTGACACAGTCCATACAGCATCCGCATTTGGAAGTTGTCCTTTGAGTACCAACACTTCGACGGTGTCAAGTTCGGCCATGATGCTTTCCATGAAGTCAACTGAGAAAACGCAAGACAGAGACACACAGGTTAACTCTTTCCAAGAGATAGCTGCTTGAGGAAGATCCGCAACTGAATCTGTTCCTGTGAGATCGAACTCAACGACGCGTAGACAAGGAAGATCATAATTTTGCAGCAGAGATGAGATATTGACCGCCGAACCAATCTTCAACGTATGCAGGTAAGAACACGCCTTTCGTTCAGTCCATTTATTTACAGTCGACAACGGTTCGCCCGATATGTCTCTGAGTGAAAGGTGTTCGACAAGGGGTGAGTGATTGAATATGAAATTGCAATCATCAAGGGTCATCAACGTCTCTAACGTAATATGAGTGAGTTGAGTCCATGGAAGTTGGTGTAGACTGGTCCATGGAAGGCCAATAGGTTGAGGTAGTTGGTTCGCAAAGTAGTGACTTTCCATCGTCCAGTGTAACTTTCTCAGATTCTCCATGGCTGGACCGTCAGAAGGTTTCACGGGGGTTGGCGTGCTCGCCAATAAAGAGGCCAATCCATCTATCCCCCAGAGAAAGCGGTTGGGGATGATCACTTTCATGGCGAAAGAAGAAATGGCTAGGTCGAGCTGATGATTGAAAAGTCTTGGATGTAACTCTCGACCCTCCCGAGGTAACTCGAGTACGACAAGATTGGCCACGTTTGACATCCCACGAGTAACGCGCATGTACCATTCTATACAGCGCTCACATCCCTTCTCATTGAGCGGGGGATGAAGTGAAGGCCACAGCCTGGATGTACCGTCGATAATTCTCCTCCAGCCCTTGCATACTTGTCGCAAAGAAAGAAGGGTTGATAACATAAAGTGGCCAGGAGAGATCTCGCGCTGAATGGATATGTATTCAAAAACCGCCAGTAGGATTTCTGGCGGAAAGGGGCTCAGCCTGGGCTCGTCTTGAGCCCTGGAGCTCCTTTCAGACGTAGGGGATTCGGATGAGCATACATCCACAGTCGTGTCGGAAGAAGCAGCGCTGGAGAGAGCTGCTATCCTTGGGTCCAAGGTACGTTCCTGCGATATACAGTAAGGCTGGAGAGATGATGGTTTCGGACTGAGCGTAGAATCCTCCCCAGAGGCCTGATACTGCCGCACGGACTCCCAACTGACACTGGACTGCTGTAGGTATTCTCCTCTGAATCGGTGATTGGCAAAGTCTCGGAGTTTCTGCAAGGAGATGCGGACAATCAAAAATATGATGGTGATGCCGGCGATGCCGGCGAGAATGATTCGAATATCACCTAGAAGGGAGATTGAGGAATGCAGCGCGGAAGAAAGCGTCGAAGAAAGCATCGAAGAAAGCGTCATGTTGCAACTAGCGCCGTGATACAGCAAATACTCAAGTATATAACGAATGGAGCAACGTGGGATCAGATGAAGAGTAGCGGGCTGGTTGTGTCGCCGAGCTAGTAGTATTTTCGGACAGTCAACAGAATATACAAAGGCCTCGGTACTTGCCTCAAGCTACAGTAATCATTGCTAATCGGTTTCCCTAGATGCAACCTGTAAATCGACTACAGCGGCTCAGGTCAATGTTTCAACTGCGACCTGGTGAAAAGACCAGTAGCCGGTCGTTATGTGACAATGAAATGAGACATAATCCAGAGACTCAATGTAGTGAAGACAAAATGCCCACGCTTCGGAACGGTAGAGTCGTTGATGCTTCTCTACCACTTCCTAGTGTACGGACAACAAGACCTCCGTCGCTTGCTTAACACCGACTCGGGCGGGGTGGAGTGTCATCGTAGAGACCATCACAACAGTTTAAAGTTAGGGCTGCCATCGGTAGGATTCATGTTATGATTAGACGTTGATTTCCGGATATGCGACGGAACAGTCAGAAACAACGAAACTCAATGAGCTAGTGTATAAATCAAAACAAAAGACGTACATATTCCGGGCCAATATATCGCTGATGTTGCGATAAGGATAAGGTGAGAGGGCTTATATCCATCACTCAAAAGATGCATGATTCTCGAGAAACGAATAACATCACATGAGAGAGAGCTGGCTACAATTTTACTTGATGCAGGGAATTTGCTTATCGGCCTGATCTCAACTGAGCTGTAACACACTTTCATGAACTATATTTGGGGACACATCACATTGTCTTAAATACAGCTCATATACAAAGTTCAGATCCTGGAGCCATCATTTCTGTCTCCTCAGTATGTCGCGATGGCAATTTGTCTTGCGCCACGACGAGACTAAAGAACAATCAACTGACACTGCAACGAATAAATATCCCTCTCGTTGTTTTCTCCTTTTGACCAGCTCATTAAAATTCATCTTTCACAGCAGCCACGTGTCACTTTGTGTTTCACAAAGGTACAATCAACAATTATGTTGTAACACTCTTAGGCACAAATCATAAAACGATCACTTGAGATAGCTTCATTATTTTAATTACTAGTAGAAACAGCATGAGTAGGACAGCAACAAAATAAATAAAGCTGCAATATTTTGTACAAAATGAAAATGGAGTGAAAACTTTTTGCCCTAAAAAGAACGAAATGACCAAAAAAAAAAAAACTCTAACATAACACGACAGCGTCCATATGAAAAGAAAACCACAGCTTCCAACCTCTTGCTCAGATTTGCCCAAGTGAAGGCGCCGCTTTCCCTCATATCCGAACTAGATATATCTGTCTCTGACATTCCACCCGCATTATAGATAGTTCCTAGTAAAACAACAAGGTCAAAATCCAGGTGCTCCATCATCTCTCGATCGATTATAATCGGTACAACACAACACATCGATCTCAGAAAGAGAAAATCATCAACCAAGGATTAAGTACAATCTGCAACACAAAAACAGTCAGCAAATCCAGCGCTCCCAATCGCAGTCGAAAATGAAAACGAAAAACGCAGAGACGCACCGGTAGCAGGATATGACAGCCAACTACAAGCGAGAGCGGTATGATCAAAGCCCACTGGTATCCAGGGATTTGCCACTCAAAGGGTACCACATTTGTGGTAAAGATAACCATCATGGCGATGCATAGGAAGCATATAATAAAGGAGAGCTTGAAACGACGCCATATCGCGGGAACTACACATTAGCCAGGTCAGGCAGCACCATTACGAAACAGACGAAATTCGCGCACCTTCGATCCAAAAAGTAGAGCGCTCAACTTCCTTGCCCGTCGATCCCCATGTCCTAAACGGGATCAAATCAGATACTCATTACAGGTAGACAGGTGTCAGATTTTTGAAAAGCAAGCAGAATACTTACATATCGTACGAGAACATATGCGCAAGCAATGCAGTGGATAAATGTATACTGAGGCCTCCAAAGAAGAAAACACTATCGAAAAAAACAAGGACAGGACTCAAGTAAGCGATGCGAAAAATGGGCAAAAGTCATGGGTAACGCACAAGAATGGGATCCATCTCAGATTCTCGACCAGTGCCCCAAAAAAACTCCTATGTCCAGTACGGTACTCCAACAGAGTATAACCCACGTTCCCAATAGCAGGGAAAACGACCGTGCAGGCCAAGAGAATCTCGAAACTATGAAGATAGAATCTATCCACTTGGATTCCGAGTCCGAGGAGGAGATAGTTTATAATGGATCCGACCGTCGCGGCAGCAATCCCATCTACATTCACAGGACAATATCAGCGCATAAGATTCAAGGGAAATTGAGCACAAGAAAGTTCAAATGTGATGAAACTGGTGTTCTGATGAAGGAAGCCCAACAGACGCTGATTGATCAAACATGAGGAGAAAAAAACAAGGAACGAAATATGGGAACTTTGAAGACCCAGTCGTCCCCAGGGTTAATATTAGACAATTCAAACTCACAATAAGAAAACATGTCTAATTACCACCAGACACGAGTCAGGCACGTTTCGATGACTTGAGAACGTCAAATTACTCACAGGACATCATCCCGATCTTATAGTGGACTGGCGCCTTAGACCAAACGAAACCCCGTAATTCTTCACTGATGGGACCTTTGCGCCACCATTTAATCAGAGGGTTAAAAATAATCTCATTGCAACCTGTCAATGAAAATTGGGTTTATTAATTTCTCCAATGTTCAAGCCACCACTGACCATACGCATATTTTTGCCACCTTGCCAATTCATCGACGACAGTCAGTGACACACCCTCTTTAAAGCCACCTTCAGAATAAGTAGCCCAACGAAGGGTATACCCATTCAACAACAAACGAAGGGCCATGTTGAAATCTTCCGAGACATTCGCTTCGGACCACTGTTTGAGAACCCCGTCTTCAATGAATGAAGCATCTTGGACAGCAGACCAACGAAGGAAGGCATTATGGCCGACAAAAGGGGCAACTTCTCCATTAGAGCAGCCGAGAGAGATACACTTATTGATGCGGCGCGTAAAGTGGGTGATGCCATTCTCAAAGTAATGATGCGCCACCTGCATGACATCTGGAGATATGCAGATCAGAGCGGAACCTTAATGCCAGTCCAGATGGCAACACACCAGATTCATGTTGAATAATGGCAACATCAGGGGACTCTCCCATTTCACGTGCGGCATCTCTGAAGCAGTCCTATTAGGGTATTTTCATGAATGAAAGAAAAGTTGCGTAGGGTTGAAATTCACCTCTGGCACGATTGTATCTGAGTCGACGATCAAGATGATTTCACCCATCCTCAAACTTTTGCCATTAGAACCCCAAGGCATAAACTTGTTACCTGAGTCCTCGAAGACTTCTTGCAGCGCCATCTTGAGAGCACGATCCTCGACGCACTCATCGGTAGTATCTTCCACACCGTCCTGTAGAAGCAGAGCCAAGAACTTCTCGAGCTTCAGAGAGATGTTCAGACCATAATTCATGTTACTGGCTTTCTTGAACTTTCCTGCGCGCTTGAAGCCGTCGGGCTTTGAAGAGTGACCAGGTCGAGCAGTCCATCCAATGTTGTGGTTTGCGTAGAAGGCCTTCCTTTCCAATTGGTCAATCTCAGGAAGTACTTGCATACCATCATCGCAAATAAAGATTGCCGATGTACCACCTAATGATAATTATAAATGACATATCATTAACACCCGAACGTGCTAGTGCCACCAACCTTGACGGGCATAGGTCTGCATCGCTTTCTTGATCGAGAATACCGAAGGGGCACTAAACGAGTTTAATATATCAACATGTCAGATCAATCACAAATTGTCGCAACAACCGATGACAACGGAACCGTTCTCATCAGTTGAGCCAGATACAATGATTATGGACATTGAGACAAAGGGTGAGAAATGTGACTTACATCGTCAACTCAAGGCTCTCCTTGTAGACTGGCATTTGCACAGTGATATGTGGGAGGTTGTTGTCGATTTCCGGATTCGGTTCTGGTCTCACTGCCGAATAATACATGGAATTTTCATGGTATTGAGCCACCGGTCCAAAACTGGAGGGTATTTAACAACTGATTGGACTGGTGCAAGACGTAATCTCACATGAGTGACAAATTTCCAACGAGCTGCAAGCAAAAGAACTGATGAAAAAAGATCAGAGGATTTAGGGGTCGTGAAAGGGGAAGGTATGACCTACAACAGAGATACAGAAGATGATGGGAAGCGTTACCAAAAGGCCAAATCTAGCAGGACTACGATCCAGAGCAAACTCTTCTAGAAGAATGCTAGCCCCGGCGGTCACGAAATCTACAGAAGCACTTAATACCGAGAGCAATGAGCCAAAAGCAAAACTTACACGCTGACAGCGCAGCGCCGCATCCAGCATAAAACGGACCAAGCAAAACAAGTTTACGCTCAGCCTGCTTCTTCTCCGGATCATCCCCCTTTGACACCGCATTCTTGTGTTTGGGATTCAACCGCCAACTCCACCATTTATGTTGCGGGGGCGATTGAAGTTGAGCAGGTTCTGAAGTCGGCCGTTCTTTGGAGATCTGCGTAATATCCGATGGTTTTTCGTTGAGATTTTCATCGGAATTGAAATCCGAGGGATTGCTACTGGAAATTGAGGGTGATTCTTTACGCGCGATGGTGCGTGTTCGCCAGATATGTTTGATGAGTTTATCCTCAAAATCTCTGCAAAGAGGTATAATGGATTCGAGGGCATATGACCAAAGTATTAAGGATCGCTCATCACGCTAAGGCCGTTGTCAAGATATATGAAGTAAACGTGCCAGAGAACGTACAATAAAGGCGCCACATTGGTCTTTTTCAGCTTGGGGGAGCTCGCCAATGGTCTCAATGACCTGGATACGTGTGTCTCGGTCGATGTAAATATAATCATCATCGGGGCCACTAAAAAGAAGTATTAACAGTTACTAAGAATGTGGTTGAACAGAGACGAACATTTTGCGGAGTGCAGCGGTGACAGCAGCACTTCTGAGTTTGACAGCGACAACTGGGTTAAGTCGTCTGACAGCAGCTTCAAAGGGTACGAGTGCTGGGTTCTCGTACGGGAAGACTCTAAAGTAGCCGTCCTCCACTCGGAGGCAGACACCTGTAGAGATGATGTCCTCTGTTGGCATGAACCAATTGACCTGTTGAGTCGTCTCATCTAGAGCCGATCAATGGGACACTTTAGGGATGCTGGGATGACATACAAATTTTATGGAGCCAGGCATCAAACAGGTCGTAGTCTGAGTTCTGGATAGTGACTGCAGACATGTTGGGTTCTTGAGAGACGGACCTTAGCCTGAAGGCGTTGAGGGGCGGAGCAAAGGGTATATACTGGTTCTTGAGCACTTATAACGTTGTTCTCAGCATCAGACGTAGACGCCCTCATTGGACGTGCGGATAGATGGAGTCCGGCGAGTCACAGATGATGATTTGTGACACACTGAATTTGAATCTACGATTAAGCTTCTGCTCCGACTTACAAGCGCCGCGTTCCTAGAACCGGATTTATGACAAATCTTGCCGCCAACAGGCAGAACAAAGGTTTTCTCGGCTTCCGGGCTGTGTGAGTACCGTGGCCCTGGCAGTGCCTGGAAACTCACGGTGATTGTGGGACTGCCATTGATGACAATCGTGTATAGGTCATGACATATTTCTCGGCAGAATGCATGATATGTTATGTAATAGCTATCCCGAGGCTCGATCACAGCAACATCCGATCCAGCTTTGCATCTGTCTTCACGTAATGATGCCTTGTGTGATCCAGGAACTTGCAGCTGTGAGTCTACGCTCAATCTCCCATTCCCTACATCAACATGTCACTCCTAATAGCTTTTTACCCCTTGTTTTACTACCCTTTCCATGCTTCAACTTGGGAATATATCTTATCCTCTGCTATAAAGCCCTGGACTCATCTGCCCAAACCCATCCTTTGGGCCTCCAAGAATGTCAGTCAGCAATGATGCCACTCCCATTATTCAGGAAACCCTCAGGGACGACCCACATGTCGGCCGAACACCACTTCACGAAGTAATGTCTTCTACCCCAGTACGCGATCCCTTTTCCACACCAACTTCAAGCCGACCATCGTCTCGCCACCACCAACTCCTTTCCCAAAAAGTATCGTTTTCTGATACTTCTAGTGGTGTTCTCAGTGTTCCCCGTACGCCTACGGACGGCATCTTCCCCAGTGCAACCTCGAATCACATCCCCATCCCCCGACCCATTTCTTCCCGACTCTCGATATCGCCATCAGCCCGGTCAAGCGCTGTCCCTATTGCCGGTAGTACCATTATTCCACGCAAACTTCCTCGTATGAAGTCTTATATGGTCAACCCGAGTGACCTATCTAAACCTTGGACTCAGACACGCAATCCTCGGGCCAGCATTGCGTACTTGTTGACCTACGCAGTCATTTTAATCGGATTTGCCGGAGGAATCGTCCAATGTTACTTTAGCTATGCTAATGCACAGTTGGACAAGAGACCACTTTGCCTTGTTATGGAGGAGAACTTCGATTCTGAAGATTCGGTCTTCGGCGAAAATGGCTCCTTCAATAGGGAGGTTAATATGGATGGCTTCGGGTATGTATGACCTTACCTCCCGTCAGTTTTTACTTCATCGCTCGACTCCGAGCACTTATACCAGTGCCGCGCTCTCATTTTCTGAGAAGCCTTGTCGTTTTCATGTCCGGCAAATCACTGTCTCCTTCGTCTTCTCGCTCTTCCGCACTCTGCCTTCTCATGCCTTCCTGACTCTATTTCGGTTCATCTAGTACCGGCGAGTTCGAGATGACGACGGCATCACAAAACAACTCTTTTGTGAAGGATGGGTTCCTTTACATTGTGCCAACTCTGACTTCAGATTCTATCGGTAGCAATGCCATCTTTGATGGAACTGTCTATAACATCACGGGTTGTACTTTCAATCAAACTCGACCTAACAACGGTTTTATCGCCGAAAATGGTGCAACATTCTTTGATGAATCAGGATACCTGAAAGCCTGCAGCGCTGTCAGCAATCGCACTGCGGGCACAGTAATTAATCCCGTTCAAAGTGCGCGAATTAACACGAAGGGGAAGGCTAGTATAAGATATGGGCGAGTAGAGATTAAAGCAAAGATGCCAAATGGGTTAGTGCTCCTTCAGCTACATCATTAATGACTTCGGACATATTTATCGAGTACTAATGATCACAACCTTGCTAGTGATTGGGTGAGCCATAGCCTCCGTGTGTGTGGGAAGCAGTATAAACATTGACTCGTTTGCTTTCCTTCTAGCTCTGGCCTGCCCTCTGGATGCTTCCCGTAGATGAAGTTTATGGGTCGTGGCCTCTCAGCGGGGAAATCGACATTGTTGAATCCCGAGGAAATGGACTCCAGTACACTGCCCGGTAAATGTTCTCACCCATTTTGACTTCTTCAATCCACTCATTTTCTCGCCTTCTTCAGCGGTTCAAATTATGTTCAAGGTTCACTCAATTGGGGACCTGCCACCTTCCTAGACGGAGTCTCCAAGTCGTACAGTTGGTGGACAGAACGCCGCAGGTCGTTCGGCAGTAACTTCCGCACGTACGTATTGGAGTGGACAGACAAATGGTTGTAAGTGTGGCCTTTTCTGCTCTTTTCCGTCTTGGATTCTCATTTTTTTTGCGTCATCGTGCTCGCGAACCCATCCATTGATTCGCAAATATTGATTGGTAATAGACGTATCTACGTTGATAACCGTCTGCATACTCTTCTCGATATAAAGTTTAACGAGCCATTCTTCGAGCGTGGTCAATTCCCCGAGGTCATCTACGATGGACCAAATCCAGTTGCATTACAGAATCCCTGGATTAATGGAACGAATGCGACACCATTTGATCAAGGTGAGTTTTATTAATGGAAGTGGAGTTGACTGACGTTGATGCCACGATTTGATCTATCATTCGGATGCTTCTGTTCGCTGAACGTCACTTTAGACTTTTACTTGATCATGAACGTTGCGGTCGGTGGTACCAACGGATGGTTCCCTGAGGCTCAAGGTAACAAACCGTGGCTCAATGGCTCGCCAAGTCAGTCTATGCATCTTTCTTTTTCAATTTATTCATGCGGCGTTGTTAGATGCAATGCGGGACTTTGCACTTGCAGAAGCTAATTGGTATTCGACATGGCCAAATAATGTCGAAGATCGTGCTATGATTGTGTATGTTAAATGTATGAAGGATGATCTGTTCTGGCTAACATGAACCTTTAAGGGATTATGTCAAAATGTGGAAGCATTGTGATAGCAATTAAACCAACTTTAAATGCTGCTCTTTTTTCGCTTGTGTATGTCACTCTTTAAGCAATCGTTATCATTACGATTTTTGCTGTTCTTGGACCGATCAATCTTCTATCCCCGAGGGGACTTTTCTTTTCTTTAAGGACCTATCTGTCCTCATTGTTGTTTGCTATTTGATAGCTCATAGTACGCCTATTGTAGCGTTAGATTAATTTACAGGTATTTCTCCAAAGTCGAATTAATATGTACATCACCATCGGCGCAACCATGCATTGGAGACGTCAGTGACGTTGAGAACTCTCGGCGAAAGACGGCATCCGACTAGGAGGTTTGACTCAATCTGAGATAAAATTAAGTACTCCAATGATAATGGAAAGGACGGCTCGTTTATTTTCTCAACACTATTCTGGGTCTGCAAATCGAATGGAGCACTAGAAGAAATCTCCTCTCTGAAGATGAAAACTACATACCAAAACAGGCAATGTTCAATCCTCAGAAGGTGGCTACTCCTGCCCGAAAAGCAGCTATATCACGAGCATGACATCTGGGGATCGAAAACCCTCGAAAAGCTTTCAGTAGAATAAATGTTCCACAAGTGAAGTTCTCCTAAAATTGTTTATCCGCCAACAATCCAACTACTATGGTGGGAGTTCTCTTTCGATTCGTGTACTGGAAAGTTTGAGATTCAAAAGGAATCTGATCCGCAGCCTCTTGGTCCGAAAAGCTACCGTGGTCCGGAAAAAAACACGAGCATTCTAACCGAGTACGTAGTTTCGGATACGGGCGGGCCGCGTCTCAGAGGCCAGGCTTTTTTTATCACAAAGAAATTGGAACCCTAATTAGTATGGTCTTAACCCATACATAGAAATTGTAACCTTCCTAGATATTAAAGCCGCAGATAATCCGTAGTTGCTGCGCTGAGTCTCATTTCAGCAAGCAGATGGTTTCAAGGAGCTGAGAGAGTGAGTTCATTAAACTTGGTCACACCCATAATATCCTTCGTGGGGTTGTTACTCAGAAGACACCAAACATCACTGCCTGAAGAGGGAAAGACTTTATTTCCCGGTTTACACTATCAGAATGGTGACATCTCTGACGCCGCTGGATGACTTCCCGTGAGCAGTCTGAGAAATTTCGAGGTCACGGACTGCTCCGTGCCGACATGTGAATTTCAAATTCCAGGGCCTCCCAGACTTTGCCCGATGTTGTGATAGAAAATTTTCCTTTTTTAGTTAGAGATATCAAAGTACCATATATAAATATTCTCTCCATCACAGATCACATACTATATACAGATGTCGTCTCCGATTATAGAAGCTGGATTAAACATGCTAATCTGAGCATCTGAGTCCCTGCGCTTACTTTTCAATGGCTCTTACCAAAGGACACTTCAAAAAAGAACATTCTACCACAAAGAACTGTTGCACAACATGTAAGTAGGATTCTGTCTTCAGGATAATTGAAAAGACATAATATGGAGTCTGAAGCTGGTCATTCCTCCCCAAGATCTCTTCAACAGCTTTTACCGTGCTCAGCAGTCAAAGAAGGGTGATACTCCTCGAATGGGCGATGCTATGTCCCGGCTGGCGTCAGACCTGCATAAAACCAGGGGGGAAATCACCTTCACGAGCTCAAATGCTGAGATTGAGAGAGACAAGACAGGCGAAAGGGTAGTAAATAAACAGTGAAACTTATTAAATTACTGAAACATATATAGTGCCAAAGATACCATTTATATAGATGATGTGAGGTTAACAGAAGTGGTTGCGTTGTGCGCAATGTTCCTTCGTCTGTCAGTGAAACTAAAGGTCCCTGATGGTCAGCGTCCATAGCTAACAGGAGATACTCATGAACGAATGAAATAGTCATCAAGCCTCGATAGAAACCTATGATACCCGAGGACACTGAGGTTGTAAGCTGGAGAAACTTTTTCAAAGTCTTTCGTTGTTTGTAACCGAAACTACATAGAGAGAGAAATCAAAACATCATATTCCTCTTTGGATAAGAATTGTATAGAATATATACGGGGTACCCTAGTAACTGGCCAAATCATCCTTATAGCCTGTAAGAAAATGTGACATGGACATCAAGATCATACAATATCAATTTATTTGTGATTGTATAACCATTTTCGAAAGTTGACCAATGCCCTCCCCCCGCCAACCGTAGGTGTGGGTGATTTCAAGAATTAGCAATCGATCCAGCATTCGCACATCAAGACTAGACACCTGCTAGCTGCCGGAAGGAAGGTCAAGCTGTGCACGGACATGAAACACTCCGTAGGCTATAGGGTTGATCCAGGACCTCGAAAATCCTTAGATGCCTGATGTGAATTTGAGATTTGATCCTAAGTGATTTTGATCGGAGCGTAGTATCGAGCCACTGATACTTCGTTTGTTTGAACGCATACAGCCTTGGGGGACCAATAGCATTGCGAGGTCAAAGCAGTCATCCTCAAAGATATCACATCTCTGGTGGTTGGATTTCACGTCTGATATGATAACAGGAAGCTTCCAAAGCTGGCCACATCATCTCTTGCACTGTATACAACAAACAAAGAAGGTCAGTACCGCTCGTTGCCATCATGGACCTACAAAGTGCCCAGTATCACTGCTCGATTCAACAACGAATAATCGCGATTCTTGAGTATCAGACATGCTGTACTTTTGGGGCGCCGCTGTCTTGTACCAGTAACGCTCTTATTTATGTACACCACGGGTATTTGAGTGATCTGCCTAGTTTCTGATGTCAAGCTTCTCAACAGAGGTCAAAGGATGATCTTCAAGAGCCACCTACAAGTACATATTAACGGTTGCGATCTTCCGAGTATTTTGCATATATTATTTGGACTACTTTTTCGGGACCGATGTTAAGGGCAATTGTTTTAGACGCACCTTGACAAGCAACTAACATGGAGACTCCAGTGATCCCCCGTTGGTATAGTCGAAAGTCATCCAGACCTTTATGGAGAGTATACCTGTGAGTGTTGTATATTTTTGATGAGTAGTCGTAGTCAGGTACTTCCGTCATCCTGAGCACGATCAGCATTGACAGGGCCTTGATTCCTTTCTTCAAGAGCCCGAAATATCTGTGAAGTCAAATTGAAAAATTAGATAGACCTCGAGATGCGGTCACTGTGTGCTTTTGCTTTTGCGAGGTTGACTGAGAATGTTCATCAAAGTCTATCGCCATCGTCCCTACGGTCGGCCCGGACTTGGCAGTGCACCACAATCTGAGCAATCTAAGGACCTAAATATGTGGATTCCAAGTGAATCCAATAAAAATTATGGGAGCATCAGACAGGCTCTACGTCTATCAAAACTACATTGCCGTTGTCACAAATGACCTTGAATCGTACTGGCCAAACAGTGAGGGTCATGAACTTTCGCAAGGAGGGTGACACTCACAAATAGTAAACGGATGCCCTTTTTCCTTTCTGATGCTGGTAAAATATAGTGTCCCTGAACCTGGCTGAATTTTAGAACACATATCGTACGACAATTTCAGTAAGAAGTACCTTTGGTGCCGCGGATACGCCAGCTAACATCGATGTTCCCCTGTAACGTGCTTATCTAGGAACGATGACTACCACAGAACCATTCAATCGAACAGTGATTAAGATCAAGAACGTACCCGTCCATTAATCTTTGGGTCGCCGTTCAACCACCATTCTGGTTGTGGTCTTATCGCCTCGCCCAGCGCTTCGCGTAATTTTGTATCCTCCCGCACCGATCGCATGACTTGTCGCACCACTGAACTAGTGATCATCTCCTGGTTGGTAATGTAAGTCATGAACACAGCCCATCCCCCTAGGCCAAACACGGCTGCTGCAATGAGATACGGCCATATTTTCTGTGACGGATTAATCCTTTGGTCACGGAAGCATGAAACCCAGATACGTTTACTCACCTTTTGTTTGGGCAGGTCTCTGAACGGTGGATGTTTGATGTAGTAAGGCTGTAAACGAGCAGGTTCTGAGTATATTTCTGTGCGAGGATCAGAAGGTGATGATCTGCTGGTTCTGTAGCGTCTAACGAAGGGTTTCTCGTGTTGTTGTGAGGGTCCAGAAAAAGTTTCAACTATTGGCTCTGTTGATGATGAGGCCGGACGGGAGTGTTCGGAAGCGTAACTTCGAGCATAGACATGGAACCTGCGAGACATAAAGAACGATGAGAGCAACTGTCGGTGGAGAGCCGTTTGAATGAGAGGAGCCATTGCATGCAGAATAAATGACTTTACAATGCTAGTCTAATCGGAATATCACATGACAGGTTGCGTTCTGACGCATGGTTGGTTTTAGGAGTTGTTCTATCTGCTCAGTATTTCTAACAAACCCCGCTCGTAGTATGCGTCAGTGGTGAATAGAATACGTCAGGATGCCTCAGTACACATCAATAGGTTTGGCATAGCCAGGCTGGCACTGTCTTTCTACACCGAGTTTAAAAACACGTGATAGATTACAGGACGGTCAGATGATGTGACAATGCGTTCTTTGACCCCAGTTTTTTCTTTTACTACCACCATGTTAACCAAAGTTGACGAAGAGCAACTGCAACGTGTCTGCGTGAATGAAGAAACTCTTTTTGCTGCGAGGAAGCTTGTTCCTCTTGCCAAGGCACGCACCAAACAAGGTTCTGGACATCATCTGGCGGAGTTGGCAACAGGCTTGCCGGCTATCTGTGCGTATCTTGTGTCCAAACAGTGAATCATACCTGGCTTCGGGTAACACTGTTTGCTGATGTATTGATGCTCTAGACTGAACAACAATGACGTCACCCTGGACAATGCCCGGCATGCGTCATGCTTGCGCGCTAACGATTTTAGTAAAGCGCTGCGAACCGTTAGCGGAGTTCTGGAGTCCGATTTGAGTCCGAAGAAGTGGAAAAGGACGGTTTCATATGATCCTTTCTGCGAGGAATATAATGCTGGCCAGCCGCTCGAAAATCTGCGTACTCCTCGTCGGTCATCTAAGAAGCCGCTTCGTGATCTCCCGACTCGTGAATCAATGAGAAAACGGCGACTGATCTCGACAATGGAACAACCTCCCTCAGAAGCCGTAGATGACGTTGCTGCTCCTCAGACACCAAGCAAAAAGCGGAAGCTCGATGTTCCGTCTCTGACGCCCTTGACTAAGGGACGAGTGATTACTCCACCCATTACACCTGCAGCATCGCATATCACTTACGTGACACCTATGAAATCAGAAAAAAAGGCTAACTCGACACCAACCATTCCCTCTTCACTTCGCCGATCGGCGCGTTTCGCATTACAGCAAGAGGTTGATGCTTCTATAGAAATCGACGAAGAGGAGGAACAAGTCCCAGCGGATGTCAACCGGAGTCTCAAAGCTCAGTTTGCCAAGATTGATGAGGAAGACCCGATGGGGGGGAATTATTCGGCTCATCGGAGGCTCTACCCTGCGTATCAAGATTACAAACAGTGGTTTACACGAGATGCAAGGGTTCTTAAAATGTGGAAGGAGGCTAGTGTTATTCGCACTGCATTGGTGAAATAGCTGTCATGATAAATATTGTTTTGATAATTTCAAATCACAACATGCAGAGAAAAGTAGCCTTATGGATCACAGGTGCATTTTGCACATCACCCTCAGAGTAAATTGAAGCCATTGCTGGCCTCATTTCTTATGGAAGTTAGAGAGTTTAGAGTTGCATTACTACCAAAAAAATCACATCTTATTATCTCTTCTTAGCCCAACCACAGCAGGAATGCATTGTCATATACCACTCTGAAAAGGGACTCAAAGTTGAGTACCCCAGGGACACCCACTGCCCAGCCCAGTACAATAAACAAATCCCTTTTTGTTCTCGCTACTGTTATAATAATGCCTCCAAACATGCATCTATCTACCAGCAAATTTCACCCACATCCTACTCCCTTGACCACATGGCTTCTGTAGACACATACCTGACATTGGGCCCTATTTAGACCCTCCGTATCTTAGTACTAGCTTGCTCGTTGCAGAATAAGAACAATACATGTCACCTCCCTCTGGACTTGCTGCTATCGCAGAATGATATCGGTTATGGGATGACACCGAGATGTCATGGAAACATCATTTATTGGAGCGGTTTCTAGGATACTTAGATATATAAAATAGGGAATGTACGTAGAATAATTTAAGGTCTTTCTTCCTTTCCCTCACTCCCTGCGTGCATATTTATTTATTTGTGCTGCATCAGCTGCTACCCCAAATATCCACTAGAAAACTCCACTTACACCCTCCTCCTATGGCCACATGCCTTCCGTAGACACACCACCTAATGTTGGGTCCTGCTTAGGCCCTCCGCATCTTAGTTTTTTTTTTTTTTTTTTAAATCAACGATTTATTACACGGAGCGCGCAGGCAGGCCGTCCTCCGCATCTTAGTACTAGCTTGTGTTACGGAATATAAATACTGAATCCAAAAAAATACACGTCACCTGATAGAGTAGCTGTCACAGGTCATCAATAAGATATCAATTTCGACACAACCTCAGCAAAGCACACAATGAAACGGCAGCTTCGACCACGCAAGTCTCGGCCCAACTATGCTTCAATGACCAACTTGAATCAAGAAGGCGACACTAGAACAAGTGCTCGCACAAAATCGGACTTATTTGACGAGGGATCCAGTGATTCGGAATTTACCCCTCAAAACGACAAAGACACAACTGAGCAGATGCAGCAAGACATTCGAGATAACGATGTACGACAAGGTGACAACGTCCAAGAGCAAGATGAGTCCGAAGGCAGTGTGCCTTTGCCTTCAGGCACGAACAGTCGATTCTCCAAGAGCAAAGGGAAACTCAAGAAAGGCAATCCGCAGCGGAATCTCAAGACTAAACTTGCAAGCCAGAGACAACAGAAACGCACCCTAACAATCCCTAACGTCGACCACAGACATCGTGCCATCCCGCTTTATCGTCGCGAAGGACGCGTGGAACGACTGAAACAACCTGCAGAATTGTTCAAGTCACCCAGTATTATGCTGACCAATGGCTTAAAACACGACAGTGTGATGAAGCGGCTAAACAAGGCCTGGGGTCATAATGCTGGTCTTGGCCCTTTGTGGGAGATGGTGGAGGATCGTAGCTGGTTCAAGGAAGCGGAGACAATTGGAAAGGGTGGGGACACAGAAGCAAAAAGAAGACCTTTAGTTCACCAGGATGTTCGGGTGAAGAACAGTTGGAAGGTTCTTACTGAGGAGTATGTACGTTCCTTCTACCGCAACAGGCAGAACTCTTGTACTTATTCGCATTCATTCCAGGGATGCAGCTCTGTACATGCCCACTGACATCATTACAACGGAAGATGGAAATCTCAAACCTCCTCCCCCAGTTTCTTGCTACTTTGGGCCGTATGATAGACAGATCCTGGTCGAATTGAACATGCTGGAAGCACGCTCCATGAGTGCGTTTTTTGTACCTTTGTTTCGTATCCATTGACACATCTCCAGCCGAATTTCTTTCTGAAAGTACTGCCCACATTTTCAATCCAGGTGCACCCGCTTGGGGTGTGGATTGGTGTCCAATCCATGAAGGTGACCGAAATAGTACGCTAAGCTTCACGTCATGTCTTTTACCTCTAATCAGGTGTTTAGGTCGTGGATTTAAACAATATCTTGCCGTTGCACCCTTTCCATCAAACTCACACTCTCCAGAGATTGGCACAAAAGTCCTCCGACCCTCTTATTCTTGTATTCAAATCTGGTCGCTTGCGCAGAAACCGACGAGAGAGGATACAGGAAGTTTAGATCCATCTACCCACCAGACTGAAGAGAGGATGAGTTGTGAGATGGTGATCTGCCATGACAGTGGCCCCGTTCATGATCTCAAGTGGTGCCCCTTACCAAGTCACGATTCTGTTGGTACTCAAAACTGTGGTCTATCTCATGGTGAGACTGACCAAGAGAAGTATCTAGATTCGATCAGACCACGAAAGTTAGGATTGCTTGGTGGTATATTTGAGGATGGTTCCCTCTCAATTCACGTAGTACCGCAGCCCGAAGATATGCAGTTCCACGATAGAAGGTCTTCTCCAGTATTTGGTTTGCATGCACTCTCCCGTTGGTGACACCGTCACCTTGACATGATTTTCAGTCAGATTATCAGAACCCGTGTTTCGCATAGAACTGGAGGAAACGTCATGTTGGTCCTTAGATTGGGCCAACAGCGAGCTGATCGCTATTGGCACTACAAATGGTTTGAAATCTACTCAAGACTTCTATTTGTACCCTAACGGGACCTCTAGGAGTAATTGCGATCTATAACATTGGCCCTGCCCTAGAAATTGCCGCTCATGCAGGTCAGAATGAATGGATTCTTTTCAGTGAGGTTTGTAGCTAACAACCTGGTTCTTCATAGACTCGCATGTAGTTAGTGACCTTTTGCCTACTCACTATATCTCCGTACACCAGTCTGCCATCCGTGCCATTGCTTGGATCAAGGTACCATCAAGCTCTGGTCCAGAAAATCCAATGCTCGATGAAGATCCAACAGTAATCGCTAGTGGAGGTTATGATGGTACGGAGTGTTTAACCGACATAAGGGAAGGTCGCAGAAGTGTGATGAATCGTACACGAGGTCCGTCACATCTGGCTTGCAGACTTATGCATGTTTGAATGATGAAAGTGTAGACATAGTCACTACAATGTCCTATTCAGTTTATGGAGGTGGTTCAGTGACGGTTGACCATGAGAACAACGTTAAGGTCTTCGTCGCATCTCCTAGTATGCTAGGTCGTGGACACACTTTACTGGAACCGCAAGGTCCCGTATGGAGCATCAGCTCGTCAGAATGGCATCCTCAACTAGGCATTGGATCAGCTGATGGGTCATGTTTGACAACGAATATATTGAGGTCTACAAGACGCAGTGTTACAGTAGTAAGAATACCTGATCCCTTCTTTCACATTCACTGAGCAATGACACAGCCGCATCTTGTGCATAAAATTTTTCAAATGGATTATCGAAGGAAGACGAGAGAGTTCAGGATGTTGGACCGAATCTTGCCTAGTGTAAATTCTTGCCAAATTTCTTCCTACAAGTTTGTCACACCACTCTACAGACTACACAAGACCAATCAGTGCCCAAGAAATCAAAAGCTTCAAAGAAAGATGTCTCACAATCATCCAGTCAAACATCCGGTGTGTGGCCACAAGAGGTGGCGGTGCACAAGGTAACGTGGAATAATGGGAACGGGCTGGCTGCTTGTGGCCTGCTCGCATCTGCCACTTCTTCTGGGTTGTGCAGAGTAGATAACCTCTGGGGAAGGTGGATGAACGATAAAATACCGTATGGAGGAATCCAGCAGATTAGGAAGGAACTAGAGGATGATATGGAGATGTATTCTGAGGAGAGTATCTCAGAATAAGACATGGTATCTGATTCTGCAATATTGTGTCCAATGCATCTATTAGTCTGACAAAAAATGGACAACAAAAGGGTACATGATACAAACCTGAGACATGAAAGTTTAATGGATGTGAGGTAGTTATACTTCCGTGCATTATGCGGACATACGTCTGCTATAAATCTTGCGTTGGTAATCTAGAATGATAGGTATAAAATCCCAGAGTCCGAATTCGGGCCAATATTTTGGACTGAACTGAATCTGAGTGTTTTCACAGCACTAGATGAACATTAGTACAGCAATCTTGTATTCTCGAAATACCGGAGACAACATACCTGCCACAACATGAAATCACTTAGACGTTTGACACCACTCGTACGGACGAGAATATCAAGCGGAGGACTCCCTCTCGCAGTTACCATCAAGCGCTTGTCAATTTCTTCCTTGGTAAAGTAGCTATAGGAGATAGATGGACACGATCTACAATGAGATTTGAGGAGGGACGTACGTATCTAAATCGATATCATGTCTCAGGCCATCTTTGACACACTCCTCGATAGCCATTGTGATTTCATCGCAGGATGCATAGGGCATACAGAGGTTAAGGATCGCACTGTCAAGATATATTCAAATATACACACACGGTGCACAATGCCAGACATACCGATTGTTGTGCCGCGTCTTTGTTTCTGCCTGCCAGATCGCATGTTGAACACTTTTTGGAAAGAGCTCCACTCGACCGATGACATTTAAACGAATACCATATTCGTCAAGGAGATCACTGTAACCCATTCAAAATCAATACATTAGCAACAAGTCAATGGAAGATAAGATTTCTGTACCCTCTACGGGAAATCTCTAAAAGCTTTTCCTCTGTAAGTGCCATGAGAGCGTCAACTTCCTCAGGTGGTCGTTTGAAATTATCGATGGCAAATGCATATACAGAAACACAGTGCACGTTGATTCGCAAGCAAGCCTCCAGTACCTGAGAATGCATAACTTCTAACCAATTTTGTACGCGAAAGTAGGCTACGTACCCTGCGCAAGGCGTTAAAACCTGCAACGTGGCCCTGTTGAATTTTCCTATTCTTACTACGTGCATAGCGTCGATTGCCGTCCATGATAAAGGCCATATGTTGCGGAACTGGCCCAGCAGCGAGGATACTAAACAGGCATTTGTGTGCCCTGGCAAGAACTTTTTGGTAAATCCAACGGACAATCATTACCAGGCAAGTGATCGTAGCGTGGGAAATCCCCGGTCCTGTGAATAGCATACGTTTACACTCGTGCACATCAACAGACAAATATATGATTTGGCACCGCTGCGTCAAGCACGATAAATGGTTTTGCACTGCAGAGGACAGACTCGTATCTAACATATGGCATAGGCATATTCATTCACACACGTTTAAATATTTCTTGCTCACACTCGCTCACACTTGTGGAAATATCGAGCATCATTTTCACTACATTTTTCTCCAGAGCGTATAAAGGTACTCCTGGTAAGTGTTTACCAACTGAGCTCCAATGTATGGGCATAGCCCAATACCAAGAATATCTAGCCAGAGAGTGTGAGAATCCTTACTTCTGACCTGACTCGTGATTCTCATCCGCTGGTATCAAACCATTCCTACAAAGTACAATGCAGTCCCGCGTGACTGTCGATCGATGCCTTCCATTGGGTTGTTTCCTGTTGTTCTGCATCCGAAGATGCTCCTAGACTTGCCTTAGTAGTCAGACATCCCCCTGAAACAGGGATCCCTTTGTTGCCCTATTTCTGTAGCTCCACTGACGTCCGCGGCAGTACAAACTTATTATACAAGAGAACTGTAATCCAATTTCGACCATGCATTTTCCAGAATTGGTACTCCGGATGCATGAATCCCACAGAGGATTTTACTTGATGAATAGTCATAACTGAAGCTTCTTAGGAGGTGTGGAGACTCGTAATCCATTTCATGATGCCTATAAATGTTGCTTAACATTTTCCAGGACTATTAGGATCCCTGCCTCTTTCTAATGGGTGACTACTCTTTTATCATCGTGCTTTCTCTTCCAGTGGCTCTGTGTCTCTGGGGATTGTCTCGAAGGGTTACTTTGCTCTGGAAGGCGTTGCCTCCTGGACCTTCACTTTTGACCCGCATCCTCGAAAAAAACAGCGGCGAGCCCTTGGCGACCAAGCTGGAACGCTGGAGTCACCAATATGGTAGGCGGTTCCTGTTGACGGTGTTCAATATAATTCCACGTTATTTTCAGGAAGTATATTCTCCTTGATGGACTTTGTTCACATAGGCAAACCTACCATTGGTCTGCTTTCCAGTAGCAAATGCCCATAAAATTCACTGATCAGAATGTTTTTCCAGTCATCTCTCATCCGAAAACTGTCATTGACCTGCTGGAGAAAAGGGGAAATATTTATTCTAGTAGGCCTAGAAATGTTTTCGGGTGAGCACTTACCAAATACCTGGCTTTCGACGTAAAATTAAAGAGATTACTTTGAAGGGCGGAAGTTGCTTTCCGAGATGTGAAGGGTTCCCTGCTACCGATGGGAACAAGGCTGAGGAGATTCAGAACCGTGGGTTGCTCTCACAATACAATTATAGATCTTCTAACTCCAGCCTCCAGTTAATGAGCGCTACATTGGGCGCGACCCCCTCGAAGGAATTTCGTTCAATAGAGGACGCTGAGACAAAGCTACTACTGATGGATCTATTACAAGAAACAGATCCTACAAGATATAAGTCGCACGTTCGAAGGTAGGGGGATATCCCATATATTATCTGATGCGTCAAGACAAAAACCTGCTACAGATCGATACACTCTGTCGCCTTCTTTACAGCGTTTGGTCTACGCATTGATCAGCTAGATGCTGATCATCTAAAATTCTATCATTCAATCGAGACATGCAAGTGACTTGAATTTTTGTATTGTACTCAAGTCCCACCTCAGCCAGTTTTTTTCAGGTTTTAAATTGCTTCCTGCTTTCGGATTCAAGCACCGCTGACATTTATGCTGTCATGTCTATTAGATTCTCGTGAGTGATGTTGGATTTCGTAAGCAAATTAAACCAATATTAATATTCTGGTAGTCTTCCAGGGAGTCGCCTAGTTGATCATGTCTGTGTTCTATTCGATCAGCTTCATGGTACTGCTGATAATATTCTAAATTAGTTTCCCATGTTATCAAAGTTTCCTGTAATCGCACTGTTCAGATCCTCAGACGATCGCCAACGCTTTATATTTAGGTTCTTTCTCGGTGGATTTGCCAGGAAGCATTGGAACAAGGTCATGCAGAAGAACAATTCTTTCAGCGTTGTCTTGACCAGGCAAAAACAACATTTTCAAAAAGCAGTGCACTTTCGGGGTTGAGCCGGCGCGCACTGGAGAGGCAAGAGCGATTCGGCTATTCTGATTCAGAGATTGCCATGATTTCTGGAGCTCCTTATTCTGCGGGAGTGACGACTGTGCGTCTTTCAGTTCCGACAACACTGAGTACTCTCCGATCCTTTATAACCCCAGACTTTTGGAACGTATGAAGCCTTCCTTCGTAAGTACTCGATCTTTGAAAGGAGATAAATAATCACATTTCTGTATCAGTGGCCATTCTGTTACATCCTCGGGTTATGCACACAGCACAGAAAGAAATTGATGCTGTGGTAGGATTAAACAGGTTGCCAGATTTTCGAGATCTAGATTCCCTCCCATATATTCGTGCCGTTGTTCAAGAAACTTTGCGGTAGGTCTCTATCTTGCACCTCCTCTATGGCGTCTCAGTAATAAACTTGATAGTTGGCACCCCTTTAGTCCCCTGGGCCTCCCGCATGCCGTAATCGAAGACGACATATACGAAGGAATGTTCATTCCCGCTGGAAGTACAGTTATTGCTAACATCTAGTATGTTAAGTCTCTTTCACTTTCAATCATGCCTAGATACATTGTGTTGCAGCGCCATCACGAGAAATACCAAGGTCAGGATATCATCGGTTAAGAAGGAAACGAGACTATCAATTTGCCTTCTAGCTTTTCCCGGATCCCGAGGAATTCAGGCCCGAACGATTTCTAGATGCCACTGATCCTCTTCTCAAGAACTTTAACATGGCCTTCGGCTTCGGGCGTCGCATTTGTCCAGGTCAACATGTAGCAACAGACCAATTGTTTATGATAATATCTAGGTGAATGACAGTGTAGTTGTATGATATGAATATCTTAACTTCATCAGGATCCTATGGGCATTCAATATCGTGCCACTGAAGGATGGTCCAAGCATTTCCGACATCCAAGCCCGGCATGGATTATGGGGTTCAGCATTGACCTTCCCTTATGAACTCGTATCAAGGTCCGATCGTGCACGTTTTCTTATAGAGGAGCAAGCTACTATTGCAAGGGAGGACATCAAAGGATGGGAGGTTATTCGATTGTAAAACATCAAGAAATATACTTTAAATTGCTCCTAAAACATGATTTCCTTGAGTGGTGGTTTAATAATTCCAGGCGTGACGATGAATAATCAGGTAATTGTGTAATTGTGTACACGGTCATAGGACTGTGTAGTCGGTCATCGGCTGATACTTAGCTGAAATAACGTTGGTGTGATTGCAGGGGGACTCTTGAACCTACTGCCAAAGGCAGTTCCTCCAATGATTAAATTGAAACAGTAACATGAGTAGTCATCTCATTGTCCACAATATGGACTTGAGACAACAATCATCAGCAAATGAGTCTCCGAGCTCAAAAAAAGGCAGAACACACCTGTATATGACATGGACTCAAGGAAAGGGTTAAGACTCCTTCGTAATGCATATTTTTAGCACATAGCACTCAACAGTATGTTTCCATATCTAGACATTTTTGATATTCCTCTTTCAAACATAATAGTACCTGCCAGGAATATGAGGGGATGGTAATCATGGACAATCAATCATGTCTTCCTGGAATTTTTTTGCAGTGGTCATAGTTGCATTCTTTCTGGCTTACTCTGATATAGTGCTGCCCTTTGTAAGTAAGAGGTATTTGGTAAGAGAGACAGCGAAAAGTCGGGATGCCCATGGTCTGTGTGATTATGTCAGACAGGCTAAACTTGAAATAGTATATCAATTATAGTATAAGCAAAAAACCAGAATATCAAAAGACACTAAGAAAGGTTGAAGTTGCTTTCTGGGAGAAATCCATGTACAGGCACCTTTTCTTGAGTCTATGGGCTCCCATGCTCCCATGCACTTGATGCCCTTCAAGGAAAGCCTCTTCTTCTTGGTCACTTTCATGCACATTGGTATTTGAGATGTGATGGGGCTCCACAGTTGCTTCTTGAGCCTTGTCAATGGGTTGAACCAATTATGACTCAAACTTTCTCCTAAGGTTGAGGACAAAGTAGGAGCCCAGTCACTTTGAAATGACTCAAGTAATCTGACATAAGGCTCCAAGCCAATAAAGTATTATGCAATTGGTCATACAAGGACCTCCAGGGCATGCTCTGGGTGTATCAGATATACTATAAATAACCTTACTGTTTAGCCTGTCTGACATAATCACATGGACCTGTGGGCCTAGTGGATCCCCGAAAAGTCAATTAATAAGCATCTAAAATGGGTAACATTTGTTCAATTCCTTGTGCACATTCCAAATTACCATATATAGTAGGATCTGCACACAAACTTTCTTGTCTGCAAACTCTCTTGGCAGGATGTATTTGTAGGTTGCCTATGGACACATGACTCCTTTCACCCAAAGATCATCCCAGAGGTCTCTATGATATGAATAGTGGTCATGACAGTGTATAGGTGTGTTTTTCAGGCCTGCAGGTGGCAGACAAGACGTAGAGGTTCTACTCTAGGTGACTCAAAGTCTGTCATGAGATTAGTGGATAATGATATTTTAGGTGCAAATAACAAGGAAAAATGTGTTTCTGATAGGGAATTTGAAAGGGCTTTACCAGGGATGATCATATATCCATATTTGTCAGACATCCCTCCGTGCATAGCACCAGACTTTTCAAGGGAATTTGAGAGTGTTCTTACTCCCTCTCAAGCACCGATTATGTGGATGGATAGGGAAGGGGGAAAGCCTCTTCCAAGGTATAGTGGTGAGTGGTGGAAGTCATGTAGGATATAGGTGTGGTTTGGAACAAACTTCAGGTAAGGGTTACCTATGTACCCTTTGCTCTTTGTGACATTGTCGAAGGCGTCCAGATACTTCTCACTTTATCTTTGGTTGGGATTACGATGGAAAGTGGCTGTTCTGGAGTAATGGTCCTGTTGAATCTATGCATTTATATGAATTATATGTGGGTCAGCGGAGTCGGGGAAGGCCGAAGTGTCGTTGCTTCAGCAAATAGGGCACCATGCCAGGATTAACAAGTGCAACCATAATACCTCGAACAACGCAGTAACGCGATGATAGAAGCTGTAGACCGCTCCCTGGCCTTGTCTTGGTGATGACAGAGGAAATAGTGATTGAAGGCAGAGGATTTTAGTCGCAGTCCATGCACGACACACGGTGACTGGTGAGCTAAGTAACTCGGCAGCGTAGATTGCACCTCTCATTGTATCATGAAGGCCTCTGCCTTTGACATCCCACTGCGACTGCTCAAAGGCGTCGTCCGAATTATCCTGCTCTGTACACTACAACTTGGTTGTTCTGACGACCCAAGTCTTTCGGCTGATAGTAACAGGAAAAAGAATTAGGCAGAGATCGTCCATGACACAACAGCCGAAGGTAGCGGTCTGCTCCGCTGATGTGTGGATACACTTCAAATTTCATTGTGACACTACTAGCTAGACATGTAAAATGCTCCCCCATTTCAGATCCTATTGCGAGATGCTTAGGCTATTTCCCCAACCCATGGCCGTAATCATTGGCAAGCGGGGAAATTTATTCTAAATTTCCCCGAGTGTAGAGAGGACGATTGGGTATGCCCGGCAATCACCTTCGCCTGAACTTTGAGACGATTTATCATGTAATGGCTTCGTAATGGCTTCTTCAATTGACCTCTGGTGCGACTTCTCCCAAAATGTCCGAGTCGGTTCTGATTGAGGAACTAAGACAATCTGTGTAACGCGTCACAGATTTGGAAGTTCAACCTACAACTGTCCTGACAAAAACTTCCAATACGACAAAAGAGAATCCCGCAGTTGACCCTCGCTTGCGTCCATACTTTTTGTGATGTTGCAAGTCACTAGCCAAATGTAGAGTTGAGTCGGCCTTTCTCAAGTTCATGGTTCTTAGATAACTTCCCAGAGACTCAATTACTCTACCACCTATAGCACATTGATATTTGCTGCCTCTTGGGCACCTAGTAGCCTCAGCCGGTGCACTGGGGAAGTATCACCTTAGAAGTTCCGAGTGTCTTGACTTCTCTCACTGCTTCCTTTCCTAGAGGGTGTCGTATTTAGCATGTCATTGCGAGAAGGGATGATCGCACAAAATCGGCCCAGGAATATCGATCTAGCGGCTCCTCTTTTAACATTCTCTCCCACCCAGATCACCAAGATTTTTGAGTAGCAACAATGCACTAATTCAGTGGAAGATGCCAAGTCAAATTTTTCCGGTGCTTGGGAATCATCGAGAGCTTCGAATTCCCAACCTCCGCATATCAGATTTTCTGGTAACCAACACTGGGTTCTTATTTGTAGTTCGGATTGTGACTTTGCTCACCGAACGATCGATCATTCTATCCGGCAGCCGACAATCATGCCCTCTGTGGGATTACGCAAGTCAAATTACATCCAGAATACAGATATCTGGACATTGATCAAACAGGCTCCAATTTCGAATGCTAGACCTCATGAGAAAAATCTAAACCATTACCATGGATCAGGCCCATCGTTGTTGTCGATTATATTTTGATGACTTCGACCTCAGAGAAGCCATTTGATTCTTTCACGGGATGCTCTTTGTTAGTGCCTGAATGGAGTGGGTTGCTGGACATTTGCTCCTTCAGCAAATTACAAAGGCTCTATTACAAAATGCTGACTTGCAGGAGGATTGTCATTCAAATCTTCCATCAGTCTTGGTTAGACTGCGGATATTGTGACATTATTGTGGATGGTTAAACAAGGTAAAGAGCTAGACAATCGGAAAGGTTTCAATCAAGACCCCTATATTGAAAGAAAGTGTCCGCAATGATCGATGAAATGATTACGACTCACGACTGTCGCCCCTATCCACTTGAGAGTTATATATAAATCTGAAATACCTATGTGACATCCTGGTGCTGTCACAGGCACCCAAGTGATTAATTAATCATTAAAATGAATTCCTTTTTATGAGCCTCAGTCACAGAAACTAAGCTGCACTATTTGTCAGTCAATCGGGAATTTCGCCTAGTTATTTCCGAAATCTTCATTTTTCAGTCAATCAGGATGACGTTACTATTCCATTATGAATGGTGATTAAAAAAATCCTAATGGACATAGCGGAATACCTTCATTTCATTTTTTGAAAATAAAGATCGGGTCTCTTGTTTCGGCAACTGAAAAATTTCGATGAATGTTTCTTGGATACCCACGATTGAAAAGGTTGGTTGCTGTTGTGGAGATGTTGCCAAAGTCCAGATCGACCAGGATCAGATGAGAAATCGATTTGTAAGGCTCGTGACTATCGGTAATGGTATTAAATTCCGCGGGTTCGAAATATCCCTACTCAATGACTTATGACGCTGTGAACTAGGTCAGCAAAAGGCGCTAGAAGCAGTGGTGGCCTGTCGACGATCGCCAACGCAAAGCATCCGGAGCGATCAATGACGGATCAAATAGCGTGAAGTGGTGCTATCGGTGCTCGGAGAGATATTGTAATAAACCTTTTCCCTCAACGTCACTTCTACTGGCATCTCCAGTGAAAACGGATGAATCTCATTCAATTTTTTTCCCGGTGACGGGGAGCCTACACCGACCTGGAAATACTGTAACTTGATTAATGAATCTTGTTGACTGGGTCATCTTATGAATGCATTTTTATCCCGCCACCGCCACCACGAGAACCAAGCATTCGAAAATCCATTCCCGCAACTGCACTTTGAGTAAGAAGGAGAGACTTCTAGACGTCAGAAGTCGTGCCCTTGATACACGTTTGAAGTAGTCACAGCTCAGTGACCATCGAAACTAGTTTACTGATCCAACATCAGTAGCTTCCTCAACCGCAAGTGGCTCTACCGCAAAGCGCTTCAGATGAGTCAAGTTATACTTCTTGCATTGACATATATTGACATGTCTCCCCCCATCATTGATTGAGCTGTATTTCGTAGAATCTCGGATCCAGTGTGTATACATGAATAGACCAGACCAATCATGATGGAATTGGAGCCGGCTCACCGATTTGTCAAGTGCTATGACTACCTCGTCTGTGCTAGGCGCCCGTATAGGTTGCTTGTTACTCACCGCAACGGTGATCGCTGCGTACGGTGAATCAAGACAGCTCGGAGGACAGACTCTGCCGACTTATGGGTATATGCGCGTGATGAGATCATAAACCTGATCCTCTGTCGATGCCTTCGGCAGCTGTGAACCCTGCAATCTGATCGACTCTGCGCTAAAACTGAGCTTCTGGTTCGCCATTGAGGCTCAAGTGGGCCATATTAGCCATATTAATCAAAGAACTTGCTTGACCGACAATAATTTATTTAAATCGACTCTGAGATAACCCATTAACATTTGGAAGAAGGCTGCTTTGAGTGGGTCACGAGCCCAAAATACCTATGAACGAACAAGGGAGATGAAAAAATCTATGACGGAATTGTGTCGGGTTCAATGTTATATCCAACATCTCTTCTCCGAATTCCGATAGTTTTTCCTCTTGGATCACGATATCCCAGGACGGGATTTGAATCCCTGAGTGATTCTGTTCTTCTGTTCTGTTCTTTTGGAGCGCTAATAAGTCCGATACCGGACCCTTTTGCTTTTGCTTATGTTGATACATTTTCTCACTGCTCATTATTGCTATCGCTTGACAATGCTTGGTAGTTCGCCGACATCCTATTTCCCAGTGAAATAAGACCCATTTTCCTTTCTGGCAGGGATTGAGAGCCCGAGAAGATTGTTCAGGGTCTGGCTTGGTTTTTTGATTTTGATTCTGAACGGAGTTACGATGGCGTCGGTTATATTTGAGGAAGTTCATAAGTACAATCATGACAATTCGACGTTTTTTCTTGATATGATAAATGATCCGTGCTTGGTACCTTGGTATATGTAGCCATTCTATCGGCGGAATATCATTGTTTCTTCTTTCTGAGCGTATTTCAACTGCTCTGACAGGTGATGGATGGATTTTGCGATCAGACGCACAAGAGCAGGACTAATTTAGATAAACACTGTAGGGGTCTAAACCGTTGCTGTGGACTCAGTAGGAACGGGTTTTGTTATATTGCTATGTCTAGAATATCGCCTTTTGTGGCTGAATGAGGGTTACTTTTAATAGCAAATACGAAATACCCGTCATCAGGTACGGCCCTGCGAATAAATCCGTTAGTTATACTTGGGAGCGGCCCGGAAAGTGGATTTCTTTCGGCGGTAGGCGTAGACGGTTGGAAGTCAAGAAAAGGACACAAATTGGGTTTGTCCTGATAAACATCAATACTCGTAATGGGGAAGAGAATGGACGATTGATACGCACGTGTGAGATTAAGTTGGTTGTTTGGATCTCGCAAGGGGCGATTACTTTGACTGTGAAACCTTCTGATATTGGCGAAATGAGATTTCTCAGATAGGTGGAGACGAAGGAGTTGTCGGATGATCAGGAATGATTCCCTATTTACTCGTGGTGATTATGAGATCAGGTGCTCAATATTTGCGAGTTTATCGTCTGCTTCGAATGACATATGTTATCGTTATCGTTTCTGTCGTTGTTTTCCTGTTTTAGCGCAGGCCATCGATCATATGAAGTGCACCGAGTAGGATAATTTCCCCGCACTTGTAAGTTCTTTGTATGTCGGGGAGGGCATGCTATCAAATGTTATGGTGACAAGAGTAGTGTTGCTGCGTCTGTGGGATACGGCTCGAGATCGTTGTCCGGAGAGGGGTGAGCCGGGAAGCCGGTGCGATGGGATCTGGAGGGTGGTGACGGGGTCATCTGAGACCCCAGAGAGTGCGTGACAGCAGTGCTTGCTTGTGTTTGCTGGGATAGGATATATAGGGAGTGGATAAATGGGATTGGCGGTGGTGCATGGTCGTCTGATAATCGAGTCTGCACAAGTCCTGTCTCCCCTGCCGCAACAAGGATACCGCCTGTAGTACGTCTGCTCGAGCAGCCCAGGCTTGTGCTCACTCATTCCAGGTCTCGCGACCCTTGCCGGCCCCTCTACGCTTGAGCCCAGCTCGCGATTCAATGGCGCTTTCTCCTCCCTCAGATCCAGAATCAGCTTCGCCCCCTCCACAGGACCCCAGTAACCCCCAGATTAACCCCCCGAACACTCCCACCACTGCCCTCACCCCTACTACCCTTACCACGACCCTCACCACGAAACGCAAGCCCAGCAAACGTGCAAATACCGCAGAGCGCAGGGCAACCCACAATGCAGTCGAACGACAGCGCAGGGAAACTCTGAATGGCCGTTTCCTCGTGTGTTTATTTTTCTTGCATCCATCAATCTGGTTCTCATCTTTCTACCCAGGACCTGGCTGCTCTCCTCCCTAATTTGTCCCAGATCCGTCGCCCTTCAAAGTCCTCTATCGTCAATTCTTCTATTGCCCACATTCATGCTTCCCGCCGCCACAGAATGTTTGCGGCCCGGGAGCTCCGCATGCTTAAGCACGAAGCGGACGCCCTTCGCCGTGAAATCAACGAGTGGCGTAGTCGTGCAGGTATCCCCCTCGTCGAGGAGCCTGCTAGAAGCGATGGTTTCTCCATGGTCCTCAGCGGTGAGCTCGAGGTCATTGCGGCTGTCTCTGGAGAGGACGACAACGAAGACGACAACGACTATGCAGGCTATGAAGACGAATTCCCTGCAGTCCGTGGCCATCCTCGCATTGATGAGCTTGACGATCCTCGCATGGCTTCTATGATCAAGCCCCCCCACTTCAACCCCAATCCTACCACCGCCAATGGTTTGCCTCTTACTCATGTTCTCCCTCGGCCCTCTGTTGGTCCTTCCATGATGGCTAGCCCAACTTCCTACGAAAGTCCCAATATTTATGATGCTCGTCATGGCATTGCTGCTTCTCCAACTACTGCTCCCGGTTACATGCATCATCATTCGCAGCACTCTATCGATGCTGACAAGATGGCTTGGTATGGTTCTCAGTCCCAGCATCTCATGCAGCCGCAACAACGTCCACTCTATACACCTCCCACTTCTAACGGTAATGCTGCCCCCTCTCCTGTCAGTGGTACCAATAGCACTGGATCAAAACCTTCTTCACCTGCAACGACTCACTCTTTTAATGGTCCACCCTCTCATGCTTTTTTCACCACCTCTTTGTCACGACATCAGCAAGGATACGTCAGTGACGAGGGAAACATGGGGAATAATGGTTCCAGCGCAAAGCACATCTCTATCCCTAATCCTCTTCCTCTCAACTTGGCTGGCAGCAATAGAGGTCCCCATTTGAACACTATGAACCATGGTCCACATAGTGTGGCTATGAGTGGTGCTTCTCCAGATGGTGCATCGCCCGTCAGCGCTGGTGCTGGTAGTCCGGTGTACGAGGTTGACGGTTCATTCACAATCCGCCGACCCCCTAACGCTCCCAATAATGGTTGGAGAGATCAAATTCCGCAGCAGCATGCACAGAATATGATGGGAATGGGCATGAGTGGTGGGATGCTGATGAATGGTGTGGGAATGAGCAATGGTCTAGTTGGGAATGCGATGGGAACCATGGTTCCAGTCGGAGGTGGAGGAAACGGGGGAAGTTTTGCAATGATGATGTGATTTACACTTTTTCTCGTCGTCGTTCACGATACCGTTCTTCCAGCCTCTTAATATTTCTGTTCTCCCCTCCTCAGACTGGATTATGGATCATTGAAACCGAAATCGAAAATGATGACCTTGCTCTACCCGACAAGAAAAAGAAATAACTTGATATTTGCCTTCATGCCCACATTTGTCGTTGCTGTTTGACTGCCCTGTCCGCTTGCTCTGCCTCATCTATCCTGCCCTCAGGTCATACTCAAGCTCATCTGTTCCTGTCTCTGCGCTTAACTCGTGGTTGATGTGTCACTCCTTTGCCCGCCGAGGAGTTGTATTGCGATGTACATTTAGTCTCCCTTTGCCAATCACATGTACACAACCGGCGATGACGATGCTTCCAATTTCAATAACCCCTATCATACTCATACCACGGTATTGCTTGCATTGTACCGTCGTTTCGTCGCGACTTCTTGGGGGCCGATCTCGTATCGTGGTCATCAATTTAATTTGTCATTGCCATCCCTTGTATACCTTTCCTATACCCACATCGATATCTCGAGTGCCGAGCACCCCCTCCCCTCCCCTTCAATTAACGCTGACCTTTCTCACAGCGATAATTGAGTCGGTTTACTGGCGGATCAATGTTGTGTATCATTGGGGACAGTCATTTGTTTTTTATATACGCCATATATATACCACAATATCATTTACCTAGTGAATTCACCTGAGCTTGCTTTAGTGTATGCTCAACTTATCTCTAGTCTGAATCGTCTTATTAGATTTCTCTTTTTTCTGTATTTGTGCTGTAGGATGGTTTGTATCTTGGTTCAAGGGATGTGGAAGAATGAAAAAAAGAACCTTTGTTTATTCTGTGATTTTTATGATACAGTAAATTGGTTGTGGTTAATTTTTTGCTTGTAGATAGGTTAGATAAAAATACAATAATTTTTCTTCGAGAATGTTTCACTGCTGTAAGATTTATTGATGATAAACAACCATCTGATATGCATATGTTTCTTGTAAATGCTCCGAGGATTTATTGAAGGACCCAGGACATGATCTGTCTATCAAATTCCGATATCAGCGCGTTTGTTTCTCATTTTTTTTACTTCAAACCGTGATGGTGATGGGAGACTCAAGGGAGGGGGTGGCGTGTTCGTGTTCATGTCTGGAGGATATTGACGAGACTCATGGAGTGATCAGTGATCAGGATACGTAATATTTTGTTTTGGTAGTTTCTTGGTTGCTTTGTTGTATATTTTTTTGTGGTTCATTGCAGTGCATCTCATTTCATTATTCGATATTTTTGTTGTAGATTGATGGTATAGTTGATGACTTACGGATCTTGGAATGTTGAGCGATTTACGATCCCGTTTCTTATTTTTATGGAATGGACACAGATCAAGGTTTGGGCGAGGTTGTCTTGGCATGTCGGTGGTTGTTTTTCTTCTGAACAAAATAGATACTGATCCGCTGGGTCGTGGGTAATGCTATGGATATTTCAGGCACGAATCCAAAAGGATGAATTCAAGAGGTCACCCAAAACAGTGGTCGATGACATCAACCAGCACAGAGTTAATTAACGTCGTGTTTAGCTATTACATTATGGCGAAGATCTGCTTGCTGCTTGCCGGTCCGTCTTGGTAGAATTGTAATCGAGGAAGGAGGGGAGAGGGAAAGGGGAAGGGAAGGGAGCCTAGTCCGGATATGGACTCCTGAGATCAAGCCTCGAGGCTTGACCAATACCCTTCCGACTTATCGAGGTCCAATCAATATCTTCGTTAGGGACGAAGATTTCATGAGAACTACACTCTCAGTACCTCATCGAATCCCTTGCCTTATCGAACTTACGTTCTCATATTTCTATTCAAGTATCGCTCACTCGTGCGACTGGGCCGTTCCTGTTCCTGTCCAGTTGATACTCGCAGTACTAGCTTAGACTCCTGGTCAATTCTGATAGTGAGAAGTCCTAAATGGATTTAAACTCAATCCAAACAGGTGTTACGGAGCTTGTGAATGAAGACAAACTGCCAAGGGATCATTCGTGAATTTTGATAATACTCCTTGCAGCTAGTTCTACGTAACAGAACCGCGGCATTCAAGGGAAAATCGGGTCCTCTACTAGTAGTAAATGTGGTCTCGAAGGTGTATGAAACTTGGATAAAGTTGATCAAAGAGCTTAAACTTGTTTCCCGGTGAGTGAGTTTCAGTTGGGTGAGCTCTCTCCACTTAACTAATCTAGGTGATGGCCTGGTCTTGCAAACCCGAGGTGCCGCGGTACCGATATGATTTCACTGAGACAAAAAGAGAAGACGTCGTTCACAATTTTAAGGCCTGAAATTTCTCGGTGCTTAGGCCTGGTAATGAGAATGCGCAATCAAGTGCTCAGATCCTGGTAAATGTCTGTTGTGTCGCTCTGAACGGGAGAAACACCGATTTAGCTTTCAATTTTGATGATCATCCCTCTTTCCTTTGTTGGTTTTATGCGGAGCTCAAAAATTAGGCACCGCTTGTGGAGCCGTTAGCGTCGATGTCAATAGTGGGGTTTTCAACGACTGCAAATAAACTTGTGTTACTAACGTCATTATAATGATGAGATGAGATTTGCGATATCATTCAATGATGAGGATACCAAACATGTGATTGAGGGAAGTCACCTAATTGGTTTGATTCAAAAAAAGTGTCAAAAGAAGAGTATGCGATAGTTGGGGAGATAACCAAGAAGCCATTAGCTACAACAGCAAGAAGGAAGTAACTCTTTTCCAAAAATGAACACCTCAAAAGTGTATCTACCGGAGCCGCGGAACATTGTACTACTTTTTGAACGCCGGAGTCGGTGTCAAACAAAAATAAAGAATACATCGCGCCAAGTCGATTCGGCACACGTCAAATCGGACTCGAGGCAAGCAAAATTATCGATCTGGACAAGCCACAGTGGAAAGCCACCGATTTTTGCAGTGTGACAGACCGACAATATATATATATCTCATTGATTCCAGCATCAATGTGACACGCCAAATTCTCGGTGCAGTGAATAAGGTACAGTGGGGGGATCCAGAGTGGCGCTTAAAACATGCCGATCTATGAGATTCATTGCTCATGTCCCATGTTCTTTTTAGTATTCTCGGCACCTCTATCCGGTTCAAAAACAGCTTGGCATGAGATTCACAATCCTGGTAAAGATGAGAGAGGGATAGAATTTTGAAGTATTTGAGTAGAGATGATTGTGACTCATACTTCCGCAGTTATTGCGGTAGGAGTTCCCCAGTGGTTGAACAGTAATGATGTCGCCCTGATAGTAGTAGACTTCTGAATCTGGATTCTGGTTTGAAGATGGAGATCATGGTATATATCTGGGTATCCCCTTTCATGGTCCTCTCAAAGTTTGTTAATGTCTTATGTAGTGTAGTCTTGGTAGTAGTGGTAGCGGAGAAATCTATCTTAGAGAGTATCTCACTCGGGGTTGGTTGATCCTAGAGTAGCTGAATTATCCCCTATGCTTATTTGTACGGAACGAATACCAGCATTCTCATAACTATCTTGTGTTCAATGATGTGATATTTCACGTCGTGTTCGGGACTTTTCTGTCCAGTTAAGCGATGTCCCTGAATGATGGAGATGTTTGGACGATGTTGTGATTATTAATGTCAGTTGAAACAAGGTCAGTAAATTACTTATAGTTTACTGCATAAGAGGAGAACAATTCTGGATCAGCCCGGCATTTTCCTGGAAACGGATTCAGGTCTAGTGAAGCTGGGACCAGAGAAATTAAAGTTCAAGAAATTCACACAAATAGATAGCTATAAATGTTCCTGCTCCAACTCAGGGGCTCATGGAAGCAGTAAGGTAGCCAATAGAAAAGACATTATGTTAGACTACGTAGGTTGTGAGCCGTACAAGACGGTACCAGAAATAGGAACTGAATTGACATACACAGTTCAATTCATCCTCCCGTTTTCTCTCCGATCATGAATTCAAAGAAGTTAGAACTTAACTTGACCTGAGGACAAAGTAGATGAGTTAAGATGACAAGGGACTCGGAGATATGTCGTGCTTATCCATGTGATGCCAAGTGTCCGTTTCATCCACTCTAACTACGTCGTGTGAGTGATGAATGTAAAGTCGAGTACGCGCGTATTTTCAGAGTCCTCTTTCGGGCCCCTCGAATCTGTGTGTTGACATCCTCTGTCCCGTTGAATAGATCAGACCTTGTCAGAGACTCCAATGACTGAGTTATCCAAGTTCAACCAATCTTTCCGAGTAGTAGCTGGAGCTGTGTCCAATGAGGTATACGAATCCGGAAAATGAGACCCTACATCGCCAACAGAGAAGCGTATGCAAGAATCAGATGACAATCATAAAAATTGCAGAAAGATCTGGGGTTCTTGTTCTGAGTCACAGTCACTACCTTCCTTGAAACTCCAGTGTTTGACAATGAGCACAGTCATTCATATCAGAATTGTCGATGGCGAGAGTCATAGTTTGAGATTTACACACATTCTCCCGCCGCTGTAGTGGGAGGAGGAGAATCACATGATGATGGAAGGGATATTCATCGTGTAAGGTGCCCCGCGGGTTAGGTTGGAAAGGACCCTGGCCAATGATCGTAACTGGCAAACTTGACTCAGGGAGAACATCTCCCAGAAGAGAGAAGGGTATCACAGGGCATGACTCATTACGATAGCTTTAGGTCCACTTTAAGAGCAGTCGCATCAAACGGTCCCGTGGCGAATTTTGTTTCCTGAGAATTTCTAGGTTCACCTTTCTGTGTTAGTTTTTATGTGCATAGTAAAATAGCCCTTGATAATCAAGGGAGAGATTTCATGAGGATAGGACCAATGGAGTTGTACGGCTATTCAGCACCTGGAAACCACGACTACTGCCTGAGTTGATGTGTAGCTATTTTTACCCCTGTTGTGGTGGGAAGTTTTGACTGGTCGACTGGGAAATCACTGCAGACTTCCACAGAGATCGTTGATGATTGCTCCTCAACCTGAACGTTGGATCATTGCTTGTCAGATGCTCAAATAAACCAGTGTACCCAAAAAAACTACCTACTTGACAAATAAGATAGACCGAATTACCAGCTTCAATATTAACTGCCTCCATAGAAGTTTGCAGAGCCTAATAATACTTGCACGTCCTTCACATGATGAGTAGGCCAGTTTCAAATGATTTTTATCTCCTCTTTGTCCCTTTGTAACCCTTATGAACTTAGAATGAAACCCAAGAATTCGATCTTTTCTTGATGGAACAAACATTTTCCTGGTGATGCATAGAGCTTGTTTGCCCATAGATGACGTAGGACTTCCTTCACATGCCTTTTGTGCTCCTGGGGGTTGTCCGAGTAAATTAACAAATGTTGTCTACAATGTATCCTATAGGTTATATTTCCACCATTTCTTCCAGTGATCAATCTTAAGTCTAAGTCTATATCTCAACCCTCAGTCCCAGTTTTTGTGAAAGATTTCATGAACCAGAACAAAGTCAGAGAAAATGTCCCTCTTTCAGCAACCTCACCTCTCTTTAGTAGAACCCTCTGAAAGGAGTCGGAAGAAGTTCGCGAGATTGAGCGGATATCCTTTCCAGCTTGGTGCGGACCGCACGAGAGTGTATAACAAAGCAGTGGTGATCATATCCAACACGACTGTAACAATGAACAACTCTTCGGAGGTTGTTAAAGCCAGTCGCTGTTCCTCCATCAAACCAGGAACAGATGTTGAGTCAAAGGTAGCATTAACCTTGCGGTATCCGTCGATGAAAGCTTTGGCTGCGGAACTCATGAAGTCATCTACATTCTTATTGATGGATGGGATATCCAAAGGTGCTATGTCCTGCGCAGTGTTCCAGTCAATGGAATTACTGGCCGTAAACATATCTGCAGCGACATTGTTGACCAAATTGGCTACCTCGAAAAATTCAAGCTCAGCAAGTACATCCTGGAATGCATGCGAGAAGATAAGGTTTGCTGCAGTGAAGGGGAAACTGCCATCAGGCTGTTGACCCGAAGATGTCACATTCACGGTCCCATCATTTCCTAGACGAACACGGCCACCAGATATTTTTGGTTGTGCGTCGCACAAAAGAACACTGGCAAGAGGACCAACAACCCGTATATCCGACCCTAGGGTGACGCCAACACCTTGTTCCACGTAAGTGGCAGGTAAATTATCCAGATTGATTGCAAATCGTGTTATTAGAGTGTTGTCGGTGTGAAAAGAGGAATTTCCCCCGATGAATAAGTAAGCAGTAGTACTTGTATTCATCGTGATAAGAATGTCGGTAGGAGAGAGGGGACTGATACTGGAGCCTGAACAAAGTAGTGTCATCAGAACATCCCATCATTTGCCTATCATGGAACATACCTGATCTTCTCTGACCCTGACCACCAAGGATGAGTGTAGTACTCCAGATTTTCTCTGCAGCAGAAATGAATAGGTCTGTGTCATTGACGATGGATGGGGCTTCCCAACGACAGCTGTGGCGAAATTTGACGATGTCAGTATCATACTCTAGAGTTCCATTCAATTTGTTAGAGGGCGGCGGTAAAGATATTAGTGTGTTTGCAGGAAGTTTGAACCCAAATGGGGTAAATTCAGTCTTTTCAAGTCGAGTGATGAGATTGGCACGCATTGGAGAGGCGGTAAGTTGTGGGGCGCTTTCAGTGTTTATCTGGGAGACCTGTCTAGCAATCTGAACAGTAGTTGGAACGGGAATGATTGTCGTAGAGACACTGATTGTCCCAGGTGCAAGCTGGCCAAGCACCACAAGGAACAATGAGGCTAGGAAAGCAAGCCTGAATGTGCTACTCGCATCCTTTGAAATACTGTGTGAGGTACGGTCGAATAATCCAGAGTTGATAGTTGACACTTTGTCAGTGGTCTCAGAAACAATTTGTTCTGACTGAGCAGACCACTCTCGACTGAAAGCATCAATGGTGATGTTCCCACCAGCAAAAACTGCCAGACTATGCCACATGATGAAGATGACTGTGAAGCCACCTTTAATCTTGGACTCGCTGAATTCGAGCGTGAGGAGTAATGGTCTGGCTAAGCACACAGAGGCTAAAGCGATGAAACTGGCTTCAATCAAGCAAAATAAGAAGAGACGGATGCGAAAATCGACTATAGTCTTTTTGCCAACTCCGAGCTGGGGTTTGGGTGTGGTACTGCGTGAATCATGTTCTTCATCGTTTTGCATGAGATTCGCTGTTTGTAATTCAGATGTCGAGATATGATTCATGATGGGGGCAGCTTATGACAACAACGGGTCGAGGGTCCAAGTTATACATTTCTTATCCTGTGGCAAGCACTTAGGCAGTGCTAACAGCATCGCAGTCACGCGAACCACCAAAAAGGTAACTCTTTTGTCAGAGGCTGTGACACGGCGCATATTCTGATGTCTTCTTACCTGTGTGTCTTCGCTGTAAAGGAGGGTAGATGATTGATTTAAGTATCGCCCTGAATGCTCTGCCGGTATAGAAAGGTTTCTCCGGTTACTTGAGAAGATGCACGGTTCTACAAGCAGACTACATCAAGACCGACTTCACTGCATGCCCAATAAATCAGCTTCAGCCCCAACTGCGCAGTAGAATTGCCACCAAGTCTATTGCACTACTTCCAAATATAGAGGAAACATTTGTGTACAGCCAAGATGAACAGCTAGGTGGTGCAGCATTTTTTTTTTAATTCAACAATTTATTACACAGGGTGTAATGACAGACTGTGGTAGTACAGGACTACTTAAGTTACTAGAGAGAAGAAAGAGAGAGAGAGAAAGAGAGTAGAAAGGAGCTATGAGTAAGATAGGGAGTAAACTACATGATAGAGTTCTTGAAGCTGAAGGCTTCTGGATTATTTTTGAGGAAATTGATGGTGTTGCTGAGGGAGTGGTCAGATGCTATGTAGCTGCTGTCAAACAATTTGCAACTTGTAAGGATGTGAGTTCTAGTTTCAATGTTAGATTTGTTACAAGGGCAAAAAGGGTTTTTGTCTGAGAAGAACTGTATGTAGTATTCACTGATAGATTAGTGATAAACCTGGTGAGATGGGCACATAGGGAATTGGATTTTCCTACATGGTAAAGCCATGTCCCTCCCTTAGTGTATAAAGTAATTGTCACAAACTTCATTCAGCCATATCTCCATGAACACTTGTACAATTCCCACAGTTTAAGATGCATCTGAAAGCCCTCAAGAAGACCTTTCAAACGATGCCTAAAATATGTCAAAGCAATCAGTTAATCAGTGCCAGACACTGATCGGCAGATATCTCAGGAACTGCCAAATATGGACATTTGCTTTCACATGCACATGGAAGCTCTCTTCAATATGCTTCTGACAACTATAAATAGACCTTAGGGTGATAAGATCCTATGGAGATACAAGGACTTCAAGGTTTGGCATAACATTGATCTATTACCCATAGATACACATCAATTCTTGAACACAAACAAGGACTGCTTCTTTTATGGTTAAGTTATCTCTATTTCAAACACAAAAGGACTGCCATATGTAGAACAATAGGCAGTAGACATGTGATGCTCTGTCCAGGTGTACAGACCATCTAATTCATGTATATAAGACTTTCTAGTCTGAGGATTAGACCTCAGATTTAACAATATCTTTTGTTGCTTACTCTAACTTGCTTCAAACACTCTTAAGAACTTCTAAACTCAAATCAATCACAAATCAGTAAGTGACCATTTGTAATAGTAATGAGGGGTTAGTTCTTGTTATTATTGAGGTCAAGGAAGTGGTTTCTTTGTCTATCCAAAGCTTGGAAGAACATTCGCCATGTTTTTCTAATAAAGTTGCATTCTTCTTTTTTGCTGAAAGCCTAGGAGTTTTTGCTTGGGAGTAGTGGCTACTTAGCAGTATTTTTGGAGTCTCTGTCTGCCTGTTTATAAGGGGTCTAGTCAATGATGTTAGGGATGTCCCAAAATTCAATATGGTTATATAGGGATAGTTTCAAAGAATGCTCTGAGGATAGTAGTAAATGCTGTTATTTATGACTGATTTGAGTAGAGTGAGAGGTTAATAGCAGATTTGGCTATATGTGTTATGAATCGTAATACAAGGACTTTTTCCTTTCTCTTTCTTTTCTATTTTTACTTTCTATTTTTAGAAGGAACTTACATAATCAGAGAAGTCACATGGGAGGTCACATGATCACTATGGGAAGATAGTGCACAGACCAAGTAGAATAGGTATAAGTAGTGTACTCAAATCTAGTAAGGACTTGTCACAAACTTTATTTGGTCAATAACTCCATGAATACTTGCACAATTCCCACGGTCTAAGATATGTCTGAAAGCCCTCAAGAAGACCTTCCAAAAAATGCCCAAAATGTATCAAAGCGATCAGTACTCATCAAGATATTAGTTAATCAGTGCTGGACACTGATCAGCAGATATCTCAGGAACCACCAAACACAGACGTTCGCTTCCATGTGCACATGGAAGCTCTCTTTGATATGCTTCTGACGACCATAAATAGACCTTAGGGCAATAAGATCCTGTGGAGATACAAGGACCTCAAGGTTTGGTATGACACTGATCTATTACCCATAGATACACATCAATTCTTGAACACAAACAAGGACAGCCCCTTATATGGTTAAGTTATCGCTATTCTGGACACAAAAGGACTGCCATATGTAGAACAATAGGCAGTAGAACATGTAATGCTCTGTTTAGGTGCACAGACTATCATTTCCTGTATATAAGGCTTCATAGTCTGAGGATTAGACCTCAGACTTAACAACATCTTTCATTGCTAAACTACCTTGCTTGAGAATCATCAAATCTCCAATTACAAATCTAGTAAGTGACCATTTGTGATAGGACTCTAATGAGTTCTCTTTGTCTACTTAGACTTAGAGTTGGGAGCCACCTACTAGAGTTACTTGGGTAACCATTCCTTACAATATATAGAGAGTCTATAAAAATGATTATGTTGTTGACTACTGGGTTTTTTAGAGCTTCTTGTTATAAATCATGACACAAGAACTTTTTCTTTTTCTATTTTTAGAATAGACTTACATAATCAGGGATGTTACATGATGTTATATGATGTAATGATCTTAAGCTCAGGTAGTGTAATCCTAACCCGGATCGCACTCTATGTCAGAGTAGACAAAGAGAACTCGTTAGAGTCCTTGCTGGATTGTGTACACTACTTATACATGTATGATTGTTTGTCCTTGTTTACTGATCCGACTATATTACATAATCAAATAAAAGAAAAAGAAACAAGGAAAATAAATATTAACTTAGAAGGAATTGGGCGATTTATGACTATCACAAATGGTCACTTACTAATTTGTGATTGTTGAAGGTGTTCTTTAAAAGGCTCAAAAATGCAAAGTAGATAAGCAACAAAAGATGTTGTTAAGTCTGAGGTCTAATCCTCAGACTATGAAGCCTTATATACAGGAAATGATGGTCTGTGCACC
>Ga0153959_1000156_pt1 | contig 44649 bp, 43 predicted proteins | sample TSFL043MetaG_FD_104685 | JGI IMG/M metagenome (GOLD analysis project Ga0153959, IMG submission 104685) | Attine ant fungus gardens microbial communities from Florida, USA - TSFL043 MetaG | ecosystem: Host-associated > Fungi > Mycelium > Unclassified | place: USA: Florida, Wekiwa Springs...
ATCTGTCAAGTCCTGAGTAATTCCCCACGTCAGACCGCTTCTGCCCACATGTTCTCCCACACATGGTGGCTGTCTGATAGGCGTGTGATCAAGCTCAGATCATCACTCAATCCTTCCCATGCTTGTCCTTTTATTAGATCCTGACGTTCCCACGTCGTGGTTATTATGTTTGTGTCATCGTATAGTCGTTAATTAATTTATTTAATAAAGAAAAAGATAAGTGTCAGAGCAAATCATAACATAATGAGTATCTATAGGTAATAGATTAGTGTTATGTTAAATATTGAGGTCCTTGTATCTCTACAGGATCTTATTGTCTTGGGGTCTATTTATGATCATCAGAAGCATATTGAAGAGAGCTTCTATGTGCATGTGGAAGTAAATGTCCATGTTTGATAGTTTCTGAGATATTAGCTAATCAATGTCTAGCACTGATCACTTGATATCTCAATGAGTACTGATTGCTTTGACACATTTTGGGCATTGTTTGAAAGGTCTTCTTAAGAGCTTTCAGACATATCTAAGGCTATGGGAATTGTGCAAGTATTCGTGGAGTTATGGCTGAATGAAGTTTGTGACAATATAATAAAGTTAATGTATGAATAGAGAAGCAAGAAATATGACTGGGAATATTGGAAACAAATAGAGGAAAACTAGAGGTAATGGAAAAAGAATCTATTTTCCAGATACAATAACAATCTGTTTTTAAGAAAGACAGTGGAGAAAAGGGAGAAATATAAGAGAGAAATAATCAAAGAATAGAATAAAGATAAGGATAAAGAAGATCAATGGAGGATAGAAGAAGATAAAAAGTATCTAGAAGAATTGGAAGATAAAGAGGAAGAAATAGGTGATCTAAGGGACTCATATAAAAAATTATGAAGAAAAATCCTTAAAACAAGGACCTTTGAAAGGAGGATGGTGTTACAAATTGCCACTTTCTTTAAGTTATTATTTATTTTTCTTCTCATCTTTATTTGATTTAATTTTGGGTTTGTAAACAAGTACAAACAAACATATATATATATATAAGTAGTGTAAACCAAACTAACAAAGACTCTAACAAGTTCTCTTTGTCAACTCTAATATAGAGTAGGTACTAAGCTAAGGTTAACCCTAATCTAAGTTTGGTTCCTTATAACCTTATTTTCCTCTTTATAAAACTTCCAAGCCTCAGTTGCTGTACTGTCTATGTTAATTTCTAGACCAACTAGATTCTTTGTATTATAGATAAATAAGACCATAACCCATGCATTTTGTGTTCTTTATTTATTTTGTGAAGGGATAAGTGATTTCCAATTAGTTTTTATGGTAATGCCTGTTATTGGAGCTGGTAAGGTTATAGTTTATATAGGTGATGTTGCTAGTTCTTTTGGCTATGCTAGTGTATTAACTGAATAGAGTTCTGTGATTGTTCCATCAAGGTATTTTGTCACCCCTTTAACTGTACTGCAATGTTGATGTGTCTACTCCAGGCTACCTAGTTAGTACTATCAAATTTATCATCTTTAGCATATATTAGTAGGGCACTTCTGTTGAAGGGGACTGAGATACCTGAACACTATGATACCATAGTATCATTCATTTGTTTCACATCAACAAACTAATATGTCTTATATCATCTTGATATTTCCTTTCTCGTCCATTGTAATGTAACTTGAATCCCTCTTATTAATCTTTTTCATGTAACATTATACCCTTAGTTGTCTATCTTGATAGGTGACTCCTAAGACTTATACATCTACAACTTCCAGAAGTCATGATTGTGAAGGTGCATTGTATACTGTTATATTCTTTAGGGCATAGGGCCCATAACCTTTTATAAGAATATAAACTCAGATGTCACATTAGGATGTGAATGGCTGTACCTTTTATAAGAATGTAAACTGTATAGTAATAGTAAGTAATGGTAATATCTAGACTAGGGTAAGATTTCACCTCAGACATCACATTAGAATGTAAATGGCTAAGGAATTAATGTAATAGCAGCACATATATCAATATGGAAAGATTTTACTAGGATCATGACTATCTCTGGTTATCATTCTTCAGGTATCCTCCTATGTCTCCAGAAATGTTTGCCTATGTCATTCCATATCATTAGAATATATCTGCTCCAACTGTACATTCTAACAGAAGTCACCCAGTAAATGTATATAAGTAGTAGATCCAAATGACTCTAACAAGTTTTTTTGTCAACTCTGATAAAGAGTATGAGTAAGGTTAGGGTCTTATACCTAAAGCCTCATTCATTACAAGATGACAGACATGAAGATGAGTACTCTGATCAAATCCCTTTTTAAGGGTACTGGTTGTTGTGATTATAATTTCGTGTATACTTTATTTCCAGCTCTCATATTACATAATATGGACATTATCATTGGGTTGGTTCTTTGTACACCTCAGTCTCGTGTTGCAACTCTGAGGTGAGAATGCTTTATATTCTTGGACAACTATTCTTTACTCAGCATACCTACAGTATTTATTATCACTCTAGGTATTTGCTAATACACTTTAGTCTTGTTTTGCAACTCTGAGTATTTATTATCACTCTAGGTCCTTGTCACTCGTTATAAAACTGGTGACTCTCCCAGAAACATTGTACCCTGAGAAAGAGCTTGAATTGATTTGTCTTTGTATCTATCATGCCCCAATATACTTCCCAAAGGTAATACCCAGATTTTGTACAGGAACATATGTTGAAATACAATTGGGGGAGGGTAGGGTATGGATACAAGTAGAATACAAACTACTTGCACTACTTATATATCTATCTACATCATGTAGCATAGCTACCAATATCAATATGTGCAGACTCACATGAGATCCAAATTCTAACAACACATGTATTTGTGGTGAGCTATACAAAGCTCTTCCATATGGGTGTCATTCAGTGACAGAGTAATTGCAGGATTCTTTCTGAGGGTAGATTCCCTCTGGCCATTAGTTCAACCTCTGGATGGTGCTCTCTCCCAGCCTCAGTAAAGAGTGGGTGCAAAGGAAGCATGCTATGGTGGTCATGTTCCTAGTGCATAAATAAATGTGCCATCCCCAAGGGCAATGAGAAACAAAGATGGATGGGTGGCTTTATGACTATATTAGTGAGAGGTGTTAGGTAAAGTACAACCCCCGGGGATGGTGGTGATAAAAGGAATGGATTGTCCAGGGTCTGGAGTTCCATCATTTTTATGGTCTCTCTCTTACCACGAACTTCTTGCGTCTTATCTACATGTGCTGCCCGTCATTCTCTACTCAAAACACGTCTGTTCTCAGCATCCTCTCCAGCGAGGACCAATAGAGCTATAGTATATTCAAGAAATGGAACCCCAGCCGAGGTTCTAAGTGTGTTGACCTATCCTTCACTTTCCCCTCCAACTCCTGGGACAGTGAATATCCGTTCCTTGCTTTCTGTCGTTAACCCTGCGGATTTGAATACAGTGGAAGGTATATACCCAAACAAACCCTCACCCATCAGCCATCTAGCAGAGTCGGGCAAGGGAAGCAAGGATGAACCTGTTTACGTGGGTGGGAATGAAGGCCTTGCACTAGTCACATCTGTTGGCGAGAATGTGGATAATTTGACTGTTGGTGACTGGGTTGTGATGGTCAAACAACAGTCTGGAACTTGGTCGACAGGTCGAAACGTTGGAGCTCAGGATGTGATCAAAATCCCTAACCACCAAGGTGTTTCTGAAGTTCATGCTGCAACTATCACTGTGAGTTGAATCGGAGATTCCCATTATCTTCGTGTGCACGATACAATTACCTCAGGTCAATCCTGCTACAGCATACAATATGCTCAAGGACTACGTGGAGCTAAAAGAAGGGGATTGGATAATGCAAAACGGAGCCAATAGTGCGGTTCGTGTATTGACCAATATCAAAGTCCGGCAGCAGCTGAGAACAAACAGGTAGGCCAAGCCGTCATTCAGATTGCTGCTGCACGAGGGCTGAGGACGTTGAACTTCGTGCGAGGCCGGTATGTTTCACCACTTGCTCATCTTACATTTCTGACTCCATTGTTCCATCTCAGGAATGACATCTCGAAGCTGAAAGAGCACTTGCAAAATATCGGAGCGACTCAGGTGCTCACTTACGAAGATCTGGACGACCACAGACTTCGTGACAAAATAAAGACTTGGCTCGATGGAAAGGTGAACCTGGCCAAGTGGGACTTTGAAATGTCTTACATAAACCCTGTAGGAAATTCGCTTGGCTCTTAATTGCGTCGGTGAATATGGGAGAATTTTAGTCAACATCCCAAGTTCGCTAATCAGTTCCCAGGGGGAAAAGCAACTGCAGCCATGCTCAAGTACATCAGCGAAAACGGGCATCTTATATCTTATGGAGCTATGTCCAGGCAGCCACTTATGCTACCTACGTCGGCTTTTATCTTCAAGAACTTGACTGCCCACGGCTTTTGGCAAAGCCGTTGGTATCTTAATCACTCCAAAGCCCAAAGGCAGAAGCTATTGATGGATCTCACGGACTTGATGAAGGAGGGCAAGGTAAGTGCCATGGTTTAGCATGATGTAACACTGACATTTTCGTAGTTGCAGGAGCCGGAACACGAGATCATTTCCATTGATCAAGACAATGATAGCGAGGCAACCGGTAGAATAAGGGAAGTATTCCAGAAAATTGCGGAGGGCTCATATGGCAAGAAGGTGCTTATCAAATTTAACGACTAGCGAGGATGTTAAGTGTCAGCAATCATAAGCTCTCTAATACAGTCATTATCGCATCTTCCTATCCTCAAAAAAGCGCTATGCCAAACATGAGCATGATAAGTAGCATTGGATTATAAAAGTGCATCTATACCTTCAAATGTCTTAGTTGCCAAGCACAAGTGCCAAGCAAAATGACTATCTGAGCTACGCTGTACCACACAGCTTTGGCATTTGTGGCTTCACTCAGGTCTCGGTAATCGGCCTCACGTTCCCGCTGATATTGTTGTTCCCGGCGAATATCTTCGAGTTTTTGGTTAAGATTGCGCAGTTTACTAGAGAGCTCTGATACATGTGAACGGTCCTGCTCGACGTTAGGTCGTGTTGAGCCAACAACGATATCAAGGTAGAGTCGAATGTGAGTGTGGCTGAACCAAGATGTGTAATTGGTCGAGAGACAAATGGAATGATCACCCGCCTCATGAGAGGTGAACGTAAAGATGCTGTCGCTCGGTCCTCTTGTCTTCACGACAACATGACCCGAAGGTTCTTCCTGAAATCGATTGTATCAAACCCGAGTTCAAGGGATGACCGCAGACCAGACCCACCTGAACCTCGACATTTATTCCCAGGTCTGAATTTTCAGCGTACTTTTGTTGCTGATGTGACCATTCCAAAGCACGGTATTTGCCTACATTCTGGCAATCAGGTTCTGAAGGAGCTGGTTTGAGGGAAGAAGCATGCCTTCAACGACAGTGTCTGTTGGGAGCTCCTCAATAAAACAACGTTTTTGATTGGTATCAAGGTAAAAGTGGAGAGCATTTACTGCCACCGCAATAGCCAGTACAACAAGCAGACGCATCCCGACGGAGAAAAAAGTCCAAGTCAATATGGCTGTGGACGTGGACAATCACCGTTTCTCACGCGCTTTAGCACAGCAGACCCACCCGCGATGCTGACTTTTGGCTGTGTTCGAGATAATTAAGCAGCGGCTTTGTCTACCTGCTGTGTCATGATAGATATAATTGCCTAGATCTTAGACTTCACGTACACCAACCATGCCCAGCCCCTCAAACAGCCTATGTGATCTCCTGACCGAGGGCATTGGAGACATCAAGCTCTACCAGATTGCCCCGTCTTGGATGATCTCGAGATACCTACTACAAAAAATAAAGTCAGCTTAGCCCCAATGTATCTTCTAATTCAAAGGCAGCTGTTTGAACACGAGTTCGTGTTGTATATTCATCCAAACCCACATTCATGCCTTATGTTTTAGTGAGCCCTATCAAAAGCTCACAGCGTCCGTCGTTTGACCCCTCCTACAGAGGCTCAAGTTTTGGGTCCAAAATCAGCTCAATCCTCGCGCTCACTTGCTGCAATTTTACGCCTTGTACTTCGACCCAACCGATTCTTGGCTCACAATATCTACTGAGAAACATCATGGTAATGTGCTGGACTATGTTGCCAGTAACCCTGACTGCGATCGATTTGTTCTCGTGGGTGTACCCTCGTACTCTACCCCACCGAGTTACTATTGTGGCACTATCACCAGTTACATGACTTATTGATGGGACTTGATTTTCTGCACCAACATAATTTCGTCCATGGTGATATTCGAGCAGTGAGTTATCTTGAAGTCCTTTCTTATGTCCGACCTCTGACCGCGCATAGGATAACATTTTCATGAAATCAGGTGGTAAAGGTTACCTTGGTTGTTTCTCTCCTACTCGAACACCTACAAAGGAACGCCTCCTTTCGGAGCCTTGGTTGGCGCCCGAGTTAATCAACCCCGAAGTCATATATCATGCTGTAATTGACGGTTGGAGAGACTATAATGGCGAATTCACGAAGGAAAGCGATCTTTTCGCTTTTGGCTGCCTCATTGTACAGGTAAAGCCATACTTGTCATATCTCGACACTTGTCAACAATGTTTGTCTCAGATCTATTCAGGAAATCTACCTATCGTGCAGCGCTTTCCAACCTAAAGAAAGATTGATTAGTATACAATATCAAATATGCGTCGCGTTTGTTCTTCCCAGGAATTGGATTGCGTTCCAACAAAGATGCAGTCGGTGATCAACCATATGTTGGCTTATCTTCCAAAACAAAGACGAGCACAGACTTTGTGAAGGCACTCTGTGTCAAGGATCCTAGTCATTATCTCAAACTTACAGCAAATGTACCCGAAGTGATGGCCGAATCTCAAATGCGGCGATTATTATCTATCATGACCGACAGCAGATGTTTTGAGAGAATTATGCTCCACACACAATGTTTTTTACAAAAGGGGAAGACTACAAATCAGCAAATCTTGAGTTTAGCTACTATCCTCCCATACTATGGGAAATCTGGATTACTTAGCTACTATCGTGTCTTACTACCATCGTACCTTATATATTAATCACCATTAGTTCCGAGCTCTCATCATGCTCTCATCGTGCTCTCATCATTTCACATTGTTCAGTTGTTGGAATATTCTTGTATCTCGATTGACAGCCCGGACTGATGTTAGTTTCACACAGTATATTTTGTTGTATTAATAGGTTATGTATAGTAGTTGGTCTATATACGATACTGGATAGATTGTGAGCGGTGCGTATTTTCCGCGGTCTGCTTTCTGACAGTATCCCCATCATTAGTTTCCCTCTGACTTTAATAGGAAAGCCATGCATACCAATACAGCATACAAATGCTTCTATCCTTGCTAAACTTGATTGACAAAATGTCAGCTGTAGTCAAAGGCATATACAGTCAACTCTGAGGATATTGGTAGTGATTTCGAGAAAACATAGGCCATAGTTTTAACAGGGTATGAATTATGAGAGATTCAGACACCTAGAAAACTTGGGAGATGAGAAAATTACTTTGTTAGTTCATACTGATTTATCTCCAACAAGGCGCGCGAGGATGCCTTCAGGGGTTCTACACGATATTTTGAGAGAAGGGCTCGTCGTGAGCATGTAGGATGAACTCTATTATCAATTTTTGTTGAGGTCATCTCCATCTCTCGCAGACAACTGAAGGGGATCGCAGTCCAAGTCCTTTTGGAGCCCATTGACTGGATCACTGTAGCTATTGTAGGATTAGAAGCTACAGTGTTATGACGCGATCTCAATAGACCAAGTTAGCAAGGGTAGTAAAGTATCCCACGTTTAAATAATTTGGGCTTTATAAATGCGTTTGAGGTGATACTCATTGATCCTTCCGCTCCATGTTTGCACGTTTTCTTTGGAGTAAATGTAGAGAGAAGTTAAATAGAGGGAATCACAGGCATTATTAGATACGTTACTACTGAAAAGTACGGTGGAGACGAGACGGTTCAAGATGTAAGGATTTGTTCCTACCTATACGTCATCGAGTGCCCGATACTTGTACTTTGAACTATATTCGATGCTCCTGTTACACCAGGAATACCATTGTTATTCCCTCCATTGAGAGCACCACTCAAAAGATCTCGACACACTCGAGCTTTTTCTCGGCGTTGAACAAACCAGCTACCAGCATCATATGGCACCGCCAATGGTACAGCCATTGTCCCACTATCAATAGCAATATTGACAACTTTGACTAAATCATCGATTTCGGCTTCAGAGTCTATGTCGGCGAGATCATCGGAGACATCTCCGCCAAGCTCTCCGGCCATACGGACCGCTGCTGCTGCCGTGGCTTTCTTACCGACCTTCTTGGAAATCCCTGCGCTGTTCTTCTTGTGGGAGGACGTAGCTGTGACGTCGGTCCCACGTGCAACGGCAGTCTCTGCTTGCAGTCTCTTTTTCTCCAGCTTCTCTCGTTCTCGTTTCTCCTTCTTTTCCGCTTTGGATACCCTTTTTACAGGCTCGACAAAGTTTGGGTTGTTAGCACGATTCCAATCCAAGAGTAGTTCGTCGTAGGGACGTGACCGGCCTTGTACTGCTCGTTTGGCTCCCATTGAGTGTGACTTGCAGGTCAATGACCGTGAACATGGCAAATTCTTGTCATTAATGACACCACATTGTTTATCATAATCTACTGGCCCTTTTGCGCGACCTTTATTGACTTTAGGCTGGGGTTTAGCCTTCTTTTTAAGAGGCTCAGAGGGGTCCTCGGGAGTAGGGGATGCCTTGCGTTTTTTGGCATTCTTTTTGTCTGATGATCAGAATAAGTCATGAATCGTAGTCAACGAAATGTATCATACCATCTGCATCAACCTTCAGCTTCCCATTTTTGAGGTTTGCCGATCGGATTTTGGCACAAACAGCTATATCAAGTTGGTCATGTGAATGATCAGGCATTGGGCACCCACTTACTAGCATGTTCAGAGACAAAACTGCGGAGAATTGGTTTATTACAGTCCTTGCATCTGACTATACCGATGTCCGAGGTTGATGTAAGAGGTCGGGAGCCATAGAGTTTCATATCCTTAGCTGAGAGCCATGTTGCAGGAGGAGAAGGCAGCGAGGAGGACTGAGGAGGGGATGGTGAAGGTATTTCCCAATCAAAAGATGAAGGTGAATTGCCTTCTGACTTGAGCTTCAGTGTCATGGAGTAAGGCTGGATGGGCACGTGATGTATAGCTCTGGAGTTTGTATAATCGATTAAGTAATGTGAGTTCCTAACTCCATTTTTACATATGCCGTCTGAAGGGGTCCCCTTTGCCTTGTACGTCTCGGAGAAAACCCTTTTGGACGTAGACTCAATGCTTCACCTAGTTTTTGCTCTCTTTTACGCGAGATCTCGAGAATCAAACCTCTCCGTACGACTCACTGTACTCCCTCCAAAAACGAGATGAAAACTTATCCTGCATTAAATATCTTGAATCGCTGGCTTGATGCGCTTCGAAAACACTACTCGCCGCTACCTCCAGGGACTACTGCCATATTTTTTCGCCTCTTGTTTCCCGAAGAAGATATCAAGCGCAAATATGAGATCCAAGAAAAACAGCTTGCAGGTTATTTGTCTGAAATACTGGGAGTTTCTCGAAAGAAATTGGAAAATTGGGACTCGCAAGATGCCACTGGGTGTTTGGGAAATGAACTTAAGTGTCTACTCGCACCTAAACTTGTGGTATATGCCTGTGTGCTGTTTGATCTGTTCTTAAATTAATACCTTGATCAGAATGGGGGTGAGATGACGGATGAATTCACAATTACCCAAGTCGATGACTTATTGAGCGAACTTGCTGCGACATCACGATACTCAGATTCATCATTGCGCGCCAATTACCCTATTCGTCGCACTAGAGTCAATATCCTGAAAAGGCTTTTCCGCCAACTGTCACCTCAGGACGCAGCATTTATGACTCATATTATTCTAAAGGACCTCAGACCCGTTCTTTATCCTTCTCCCGATGTCACCTATTCTATCTCACTGCTCCATTTCAATACCAATGCTGTGAAAGTGCTCCGAAAAGAACATGCCATAGCAGCTTGGGATCCAACTTGCTATATGCATAACTTATACCGTATCAGAGCAAGCTTGGATGAGGTAGCTGCAGCGTGTGAACTGCCTAACCATGTGAAACCTTCACTCGAACCAATTATAAATTCTATGATTCAAGTAAGCACTATGTTGCCTGTCGTTCAGATTGGTACAATACTGACAATGTATACAATTGTCGTCTGATAGCTGCCCAAATCCGTAAAAGGCACTGGGTGCGCAAAAGCCTTGTTACACTTCCAAGAATCCGCAAGTGTCTGGGCAGAAACTAAGTATGACGGGGAGCGTGCGCAGATTCATGTCCAAATTTCTAACGGGAATCCGAAAATTACGATCTTTAGTAAAAGTGGGAAAGACTCTACTATGGATCGACTGGGTGTACATGGCATCATAAGCGAAGTGCTCGGTCTTGGGAGCTCGGCCACTGACTCACGACCGTGTTCTGCCAAGATCAAGAAAAATGTGGTTCTTGATGCTGAAATGATTGCCTGGGATAAAGATCGCATCGGTGGTGCGGATCATTCGAGTATATGACATACTCAGCCATTCATCATCATTTATAGAATTTTGGATGATTGATGGCCTCATCAGCCGAAATAATACTGGAGTTCGTGCTATACGGAAGATCAAAAGTGCCAGTGAAGACTCAAGAATAGAGGACGAGCAGCTAGTTTCTCTATCTCTCTCTCAAACTCGACATCTGGCTCTTGTTTTCTTTGACATTCTTGTCCTAGACGATATCCCCTTGATCTTTCAAGCCTATTCCACGCGACGACAACTTCTTGAAACAGTCGTTCACCCTATATATTCAAAGGCGATGTTCTCTGAACGACATCATATTGACATGTCTGGTCCTGCCCCTGCCAAGGAGCTCCGGAATATTTTCGCACAGCAAGTTGGGAACCACCAAGAAGGCATTGTTTTAAAAGCCGAAGAGTCAGAGTACAATCAATTTCGGCTCCCTTGGGTTAAACTCAAACAAGATTATATTCCTGGACTTGGAGATTGCATCGACCTGCCGATTGTAGCGGCTGGATGGAATCGAGATCGTGCTCGCGAACTTCGAGGTGAGTGATGAGATAGATCTCAATGCCGCCCGCTAATATCTGGTCCAGTAGCACCAAACCTATATACCACATTCTGGATAGGGGCAGTCACGAACACAGGGGATATTTTAACGAATGTGAGGGATCTGATTCAGCGTTATTCACCCTGACGCTTACGTGGAATGCCTGTTAGCCTAACACAAAACCGCACATCTATGTGTTTTTTATGGTATCGTATGGGCCTAATCGCAAAGAGCTCGAAGCTTTGAATTTCAGAATCAGGAGCAATACAAGCATCCCCTTTCCGAATGTTGCAGAGGTGAAACAAATTCTGGTCATTGAATTAAACTCACAATGTACTACTTGCCTCAGGACCATCACGACTTACCGTTTGCATTCACAATGTCTCCGCACCTGACTAGAACGCCCCAGGTTATCCTCAGCATACCCCTTCTGGCAGAAATATTCGGTGCCGGATTTACCAAAGCTCGCGACAGCCAAGTATGCCTCTACTTTCACCGAGTAATTGGTTCTGATTGAGGTAGTATTACGAGCCAAGATTTCCAAGGATCAAAAAGGTATATGCACTACAAGAACGACCCTGGACAGAATGCATGGGCCTTAACGACCTTCAAAGACTAGCCCGGGATTGCGTAGGCGTTGATCATCCATCTAAAGATATTGATGACTGGTGTAACAAACTGTGGGGAAAGCCGCTGTCTCCTTCAATCCGTGAGAAAACATGGGATCGAGTTCAGATAATAAAGGAGCATCTGGAAAGTCTTGAGGAAGATGCTCGGGATCAGAGAGAACTTAACCGCCGAAAGCTCACCCACGTCTTTTCGAATGTTAGCTCAAGTACCACATCTAAACACCATGACACAGGGGGCAACTCTGCTCCTAGTAACCAGACCCATCAGTGCCTTTCTCACATTGCGATCGATCAAGCTCATCCCCTCTGTGAAATCCATACAGATCAATCCAGGGTACAAACAGACGTAGTTATGTCTTGTTTCGTAAAATCCAACGAGCATCCAAACTGCAAAGACTGTTCACGTTGGAAGAGTGCTATTGCAAGGGAACAACGCGTGCATTCACTAGAAACACTGATCATTGCGTGCGGAACAAAACGAATTGGATTATCAACTATCAACAAAGGCCTCGTTTTTGCTCATTCAGATGACATATCAACAGTGATAGACACTATCAAGAAAATACAGGACAAAAAGAAGGATTTTAGGTCACAAATCTCTGTATTTGCATGTAATTCAGATAAACTTATGGAAGAGAATGCACAGTCTATCTAGGTAGCTCTGTACTAGAACACATAGTGATTTTGTTAGCCTCTTGGGTCTGCTATTGAAAGCTGTAAGTTAGAGTGATTAAGTAATAAGGTGAATGAATGAACAAATGAAAAAGAAGTGGTTTGGAGTGTAGGTCTATGTCACAGAATATGTCTTATAGAATATCACAGGCAGCATCTAGAATGATAGTGTTGGAGTGGAATGGAATGAAAACTATGATTTATGAATGAAATAAATTACTCTGAGGTTCAGAATGAATATAGTCCAGAGCTCATCTAGGAAGACACTATCAAAAGAAGAGAGATATAACCACCAGTCCAAGATAATGACACATGAGTCCAGAGTAGTAGTGTCAGGACCAGTGGGACAATCCCTGATCCCCCTGTAGGGTTATAGAGGTTAAGACAAGAAGAACTCAACAGAGTCCCTCTATGAATTGACTAGCTATTTATATGTATATATGTGGCTGTGGCTAATCTATTCTAAGAGTGACTACAGTATCTATGTACTACCATCTGTCAAGTCCTGAGTAATTCCCCATATCAAACAGCTTCTGCCCATATGTTCTCCCACACATGGCAGTTGCCTAATTGGCATGTGATCAACCTCAGATCATCACTCAATCCTTCCCATGCTTGTCACTTTTATGTTTATGACATTCCCACATTGTAGTCATCATGTCATTATGTCATTAATTAATTAATTAATAAAGAAAAAGAATAAGTACCAGAGCGGATCATGACAAGTAGTTAATTGATAATAGAGTGAAGCAATCTTTATTATGAGTATGGAGTGGGACTATATCAAATACAAAACCTGGGACAACAGTGAGTGGTTATTAGAGAAGTGGTCAATAACTATCAACTAAAAGGATGAGATTGACAAAGCTATAGCAAGTTGTAACAACCTCCAATTGGCACAAAATGACTTACAACAGACTCTAATAGTCTCCAATGGTCTGTCAATGCACCAGACAGACCTCCAATATTAAAGTGGACTAATGCAAAATAACTGTTGTTCTATTGTCTTTGCTACTGAGATAGGTTAACACAGGATGACTACAGTGTTATTGTTTTATTGTTGAAGACATGGCCACTTTGAACATATATTTAGTACTATATTAAGATAACTAGACTATCTATATACCTCAGTTATGTACCTTTGTCACAGAGTAGTATCGGAGGTAACAGAGTTGATCTGTGTAATAAAAAAATAGAAAGAAACTAAATACTTCAAGATCCAAAACAAATGTTGTTCAGAACCTGGTTATAAGTATACTATCAAAAAAAAAGAGAAAATGTAAGATCTAGAGTGTTACTAAGTAAGATCTAGAGTATTATTTCATTGACAACAGAGGAAACAACCTTAGCTTTAATCTTATATATTACACCCTAATCTTCTATCACTATTTTGGTCACTAACTTCAGAATAACAGAGTTATTGGAGTATGAGTTGGAAAGGAGATATATAGAAAGAGAAAGAGTAGACACAAGTAACATTAATCTACAAACTAGAGAACTACAATACAATTACTCAGTATATACCAAGTCCAAAAAAGAAAATGTATATGAAACATGGACTACAATGTAATTTTACAGGAGATTAGGAAACTAGGAGTTCTACTATGAAAAGGAGAGTAATAGTTAATTAATTAAAATAAAAAGAATTAAAAAGAAAGTAAATACAAAAATTATATATATAATAGTATCCTCTCTTTAGAGCTAAGCCTTCAAAACCCTTAATGCATAAGCAATACGATCAGAGTAATAAAAGAACTTTACTAATTTTTTTCTCTTTTAAACTTCAACTACAATCATATCCTCTTTAAACACTTTTATCTCTTTAGACTTCAACAATGAATTCCAACAGGAGTATGAGTTAGCCAAGTAATAGAGACTTGAAGAAGAGGCCAGAATAGAGAAAAAACTTGCTGAACATAAGGCAAGAAAAGAAAAACAGATTATAGAGAAATAACATTTGAAAAAAAAAACCTTTGGAAAACAAAGGAGAAAAGAATTTGTCAAGAAAAAAGGTAAACAAAAAAGGAAAAGGATCAAGTCCATGAATTAGAAGAGGTTTATAAATATGAAGTATTTTATTTTTAAACAAATACTTATTTCAAGAATCTTTGATAGATGCAGAGTCAAGACTCTTGTTATATACATGAATTTTGTATTTATTTTCTTTTTAATTCTTTTATTTTAATTAATTAATTAATATTATTATTCTTTTCATAGTAGATCTCCTAGTTTCCTAATCTCTTATATGTTACAAACTTCATTCAGCCATAACTCCACAAATATTTGTATAATTTTGATGGTCTTAGATACATCTGAAAGCTCTTAAGAAGACCTTTCAAAACATGCCAAAGCAATCAGTACTCAGAAACTGCTAAATGCAGATGTTTACTTTTATATGCACATGGAAGCTCTCTTCAATATACTTCTGACAACTATAAATAGACCCCAAGATAATAAGATCCTATAGAGATACAAGGACCTCAATGTTTGATATAACACTGATCTATTACCTATAAATACTTATCAACCCTTGAATATAAACAAAGAACTCTTTTTTTATAGTTAGATTATTTCTATTCTAGACACAAAAGGACTACCATATATAGAACAATAGGCAGTAGACATGTGATGCTCTGTCCAGGAGCATAGACTATCCCATTCATATATATAAGGCTCCCTAGTCTAAGGATTAGACCTTAGACTTAACAACATCTTTTGTTGCTTGAACTACTCTGTTTTTTGAGCCCTTTGAAGATACAACTTCACCCATCACAACTAGTAAGTAACCATTTGTGATACTATAATTATATTGTAGTCCATGTTCTATATACATTTCCTTTTTCAAACTTGGTATATATCTTAAATAGTTATAATATAGTTCTCTAGTTTACAGATTAACATTACTTATGTTTGTCACAAACTTCATTTGGCCATAACTCCATGGATACTTGCACAATTCCCACGGTCTAAGATGCTTCTGAAAGCCCTTATGAAAACCTTTCAAACAATGTCCAAAACATGTCAAAGCAATCAGTACTCATTGAGATATCAGTTAATCAGTGCCGGACACTAATTAGCAGATATCTCAGGAACCACTGAATGCAGACATTCGCTTTCACATGCACATGGAAGCTCTCTTCAATATGCTTTTGATGACCATAAATAAACCTTATGGCAATAAGATCCTGTAGAGATACAAGGACCTCAAGGTTTGGCATGACACTAATCTATTATCCATAGATATATATCAATCCTTGAACACAAACAAGGACAGCCCCTTTTATGGTTAAGTTATTGCTATTCTGGACACAAAAGAACTGCCATATGTAGAACAATATCAAAGAATACTGAAAGAATATAACTAAGTAGAATAAGTAATCAAATATATAGGAATAACAATAAGACTACTAATCTCAGTCACTTGAAGTTGCACGAAAACTGAGGGTACATTCTGGAGACTCAAAGTATAAGTAGGGCTCTTGTTACAGCCACTATTCTTAGTTGAAATGGAATGATGATAGTGTCAATATAAAAATGAAAATGTGACGTCTATTCCATGCTACTGTCATGAAAGTGTAGTTTGCATTTCTAACACTCCCCCTCAAACTACAACAAGACCAAGTTCTTGAGCAAAGTGCTTGACCTTTGGAGAGGGGAGTACCTTCGTAAAAACATTTGCAACCATGTCTTCAAATAGACAATAAACAAAATGAATCTTGCCTTCTTCGATAATCCATCAGATGAAATGATACCAAATGTTAATATGCTTGGTACGGACATGGTACTGGTGATTCTTGGCAAGTGTGATTGCTAACTGATTGTTGAAGAAAAGGGTAGTGATAGAAATAACAGATTTGAAGACTTAATATATAAATAATCAAAGCCAGAGTGCCTCTTTTGTAGCATGTGTTGCACTAACATATTCTGACTCAGTCGTAGATAAAGTTACAATTTCCTGATGTTTAGTACTCCAAGAAATAGCACCACCATTTATGATAAAGGCATACCCTGATGTAGCACACCTATCTTCTGCTATATTTCCATCTGCATTTGTGAAGCCAACTAACTTTTCTCCAATACCTCCATATGTTAACCAGAGATCTTTTGTACCTTTGAGATACTGGAAAACTCACTTGACTGCCTCCCAATGTGCTTCCCCAGAATCTTTGGAAAATTTTGAGAGTACTTGGACTGTATATGCGATATCAGGCCGGGTGCCAAGTGCAGCATATATTAGAATGCCAATGGCTTCTTGATAAGGGATCTTTGTCATGCAGGCAATCTCAGTAGTAGACTTTGGTAATTGATTTGAAGTAAGGTGAATGGCTGGATCCATAGGTGTGCTAACTGGCTTAATGTCCTCAAGTCCAAATCAGTGAAGAGAAGCATCAATATAAGATCATTGAGATAACATGATCTTGCCTATTTCTCTGTCCCTTTTTACTTCAACACCTAATAACCAGTGAATTTCTCCTATGTCCATGATCTCCACAAACTCCTTAACACTGTTTTTGACCCAGTCAATCAATCCAAGACTTATAGAAACAAGAGTGCAGTTGTTAACATGAACAAGAATAATAATAAGGCCATTAGGATCCAAGGTGATCTTGAAAAAGACACTATGGTTCACATCACATCATATAAACCCCAGGTTATCCATTAGAATCTCGCAAAGATATTGGTACCATTGCCAACTAGATTGTTTGAGTCTATAAAAGGTTTTCTTTAAAAGACAAACTTTATGAGGATGAGATGAACTACCAAAATCAGGGGGTTGTCACATATAAATTTGCTTATCATCAGTCAGTTTTCTGTTTAGATAAGCACCTTTAATATCAATTTGGTGGATTTCCATATTCCGAGCAGTGGCGATAGCAAGAACAACACAAATAGAGGCCAACTTTGCTACTGGTGCAAAAGTGTCAAAGTAGTCAATACCTGGTATCTGGGAGAATCCCTGTGCGACAAGGTGAGCCTTGTAACAAACCACATTCTCTACAGCATCCGTTTTGACTTTTTTTTTTTTTTTGTTCAAAAATTTATAATGCAGTGCTCGATCACAGTCCGCAGCAGACTATCTACAACAAGTAGCCTACTAGCGCCTCAGGGACCATGACTGTCCCTTCACTGGCAAGAGACACTATCAATATCAAAGGAGAAATCTGTTCTAAGAGAGGAGAGAAAACTAGATATAGGTTGCCCATAACCAACCTTCAAATAACGCATCCAAGTCCAAAGACCTATCATGCCTAGAATACAGAGTCAAATGAAACTGAGAAAGATGAGACTGAGAAAGAGAAACTATCTACAGCACATAGAGAAAAGACCAAGAGAGCACTCATGGAGGCTCAGGGAGCAGGCGATCCTGAGAAGCAAAGGCAAATGCACTAGGGTACTCCTTCAGGAATTTGACAAAGTCCTTGATAGACAACAATGGGTCAGTCAAGGGAGCATGAGCAAACTGACTGCAGTCTGCTAAGATGTGTCGACATGTTTCTACCTGGCAATGGCCATATAGACACTGAGTGCACTCTGCAGGGAAAAAGCGCTTTCTGAACTCCCCAATGGGAGCATGGTTGAGGATAACTCGAGTTGCCCTAGCACACAATGTGACCGACTCAGCAATAAATGGAAGCCAACTACCACCTTTGGTATAGGAGGGCTGGAGAGGTTTGTGGTTACCACCTTTGAGGGATAGAAAGTGGTGACCTTGGGATGAGGGATGACTAAAAGAGGACCTCCAGGCATCGAGGCAGAATGTGGTGCTCTTGGAATGAAGGGTGTCGAGTGAAGTAACTGGGTGACGACCAGCAGTGGTACGAGTGTTGGTGATGTCTTCATGGACCAGGTAGTGAAGAGACCACTGGGCTTTGCTTGGACAATCCCAGAAGTTGATGAAGGTATTAGGGTGTTGAGTGAAGAATTCCCTAAGGGCACATACTACAGATAGTGAGTGGGCTTGGCCTAAGTGCACTGATTATACTTAGAGAGTCAGTGATGAGTATGATATGCTTGACATCAAAGGAAGTGGCCTTAGCGACACCAAGTCTGATAGCAAAGAGCTCTGCATCTAAAGCTGTAGCTCGTCTAGCAGGTGCCTTGGATAACGACACCTGTTCTCCTAATCTCCAGAAGTGTGTAGCAGAAACAGCCTGCATATTCCTAGGAGGGATGACATTTGCATCAGTAACCACAACAAGCATAAAGGGATCAGAGGACGCCTCATGATGCAACCGGTCAAGGGCCCTCAAGTGAGAGGTACGAAAACTCTCATTAGAGCAGTCGCAGGGATAAAAGGAGACACGATCAGGGAAGTTGTCCAACAACCTATATCCTGGGCACATCTCAGAGTCAAGTGGGCTGAAGCGTTCTGTAAGGTTAAGTAAAGCCACTTCAATGTCAAGAAGAGGGCTCTTCAGCTGAGTACTCTGTGCATCAGTGAGAAGAGCTAGGGACTGTGAATGGGGGCAAGCCCCTTTTGAGTTGCGAGCACTAAGAAGAGACATTAGTACATGTTGAGACAGAAGAGTAGCAGCCCTAAGACAGGACTGCTTGACTAGCTTCTTGAGGTAAAGATGGATTGGGATGAGACCTGCCAGAGCCTCAATTCCGCCAGTGGATGAAGTGTGAAATGCACCCAGAATCCAAAGGACAGCCTTGTGTTGCATGGTTGCCAAGAGAGACACCTGTGCCTTGGTAGGAGCTCTAGCAAAGTACCAGAAATGGAAGTTATAGGTTGCAATAGGAACAACACAGGACCTGTAAAGAAGTCGTTTCTGTAAGGGAAGAAGACCTCGAGTAGAGTTACCGAGCATGCCCATTGCTTTCACAGTAGACAGTGCCTTGGTAGAGTAAAACTGAACATGTTCCTTGAAGAAGAGACGTCAATCAAAGTAAAAGCCCAAGTATCACCAGTATGTCTTGGGTTTGAGGGTAGGAGCACCAATTGCTGAGAGGTCCAGCTCTGGGTTAGAGTCGTTGTGTGCCCTAGAGAAATGAAAAATCTCCAACTTGTCATGCTCCATGACCAAGCCAAATGAAACCATCAAGTCCATAACTACTCTATAGCTACTAGAAAGCTCTAGCAGGGTTTTGTTATACATTCTTCCCTAGAAGACCAAGAGACCATCATCTACATATGAGAGAATGGAAGTGTCTAAGTTAAGAGCCTGAGCCCGTCATTCAAAGAGATGAAGAAGAGGCGCAATATAGAACGCTGAGAAAATAGGAGAAAGAGCCAAGCTTTGCCCCATGCCAACATCCACATCACAGGCATTGGAGAGAAAGGAATTCCAGGAGTACTGGGTCGATCTACCTACTAGATAGTCAGAGAAGAAGCCATCCAAGTAGTTTGCAAAGCCAGAGTGTTGCAGAATTGCAGTGAGCATACTGTGATTCAGTAAAGGGAAAAACTGAGCAATGTCAAATGCCACCACACTAGTCTTGAGGCCCTTGGCCCAGCCAGTGCAGACCAAGTGAGTAAAGAAGAGTCCAGCATCCTCGGTAGATCGCTGAAAGGCACCACCAAGTTGGTCGGGATGGAGAATGCCATACTTGACAGCGTCAAACTGAAGTCACCTAGCAATCATCTTTTCAATGAGCTTGCCAAGTATGTTGAGTAGGACTATAGGACGGAAGGCCTTAGAAGTGTCGTAAGCCAGTTTACCTGGCTTTGGAATAATGACAGAGACCGACTCCTTGAAGTGCTGGGGCCAGTGTCGCAAGGTGATACAGGAGTTGGTTAGAGAGAGAATGCCAGCTGCACAGATGTTGTCGGCTAGAATGTACTTGAGATAGCACTAGGTAATATGATCAGGACCTGGAGCAGAGATGTTAGAACAGACCTTAAGGGCCTCATGTAACTCTAACAAGGAAAAGGGAACCCATAACCGAGTGGCCAATATAATGACAAGCTTGGTCGAGAAGACGGGCTTATCATACTCAACGTTTATGAGAGAACGAAGAGAACTCAATGGAGTCTCTTGGTGGATTGTGCTACCTACTTATACACATTTCTTATTTGTCTATGTGTACGCTTAGTAACTACTGATCTTTCCAGAAGGTTACATCATGTGACCTGTCATGTGACCAGGTCATATGATCCCACTTATCTTATCTTATCTCTTGTTTCTATTTTTAGAAACCCTTGTCTAGTCCATCTGAGAATAACTCTCGTTCTTTCCATCTGTCTAGTTGTACTATTTTTGGTTCGGGTGGGCAATTTATAACAGCCAGAGGGGGAATATCATCTAGAACAGACAACTGAACAGGGTGGTTAGCTACAACATTATAAGACGAGTGAAGAGTATGCTACAAGTCAGAAAGAGAATTGTAGGGAAGGCCTTGGTAGCAAATGGCCTCCACTGCAGGTAACTTACACTGCTTGACCCAGCTTATGAGGTCCTAGGGGCATTTGTTGGTAGATGCAATCTCTACAATCCTATTGTCAAAGAAAGATTGTTTAGCATGTTTAGTAGAAGAGCGAAATGCATGCCAGTTCTCTTTGGCTCTTGTGTGCCTATATAGCTTGAGTGCCCATTTACACTTGTCATTCCACCATTCCTTAGACTGGTTGGTGACTGTGATGTTCCTAGCATTAGCCTTCCAAGCACGAGAAAATACCTCTGAAATAGCTTGAGCAAGTAAGTCTGGACTTACTATAGAGTCCAGGCCAGAGAAGTTGAGAGCATGGAGTCCCATGTTTGTTGCCAATAAGAAGGTGTTTTCCTCTTCACTGTCGTGTTTGAGGGCCTTACGGTGCATGTGGATGTTCTCTGGTGAGATAGAAAGGTCAACTAATAAAAGAACATGATCTGAGGATAGCCTGAGGTCGGGCTTGATGCGGTATGAAATCTGAGCTCTGCTCATATCTAGAAAGATAAGGTCTATGACTGAGTTAGCATGACCGTCAGTGTCTGAATAATGAGTAGGGACAGGAAGCGCTGGCAATGAGCGCACAAGGCCAAGAGAGTCCGCCAGGTCCATCAAGGCCTGGCCAACTGCAGGATGAGAGGAGACTGATGGGTCCCACTCTGCGTCTCTGACATTGAAGTCCCTACCCATGTACAACAAGTTGGGGATATCGATAACTTGATCCAGTATGAACTTGACAGCTGAGTGGCAGTCGTCCAAATAGACGTTCATGAGAAAGTGGCATTCTCCCCTGTTAAAGAAGGACAGTAGTAGAATGTCCCTGTGATCAACTACATCTCTTCTTAAAGCAAAGCGAAGTTTGGAGAGATGAGAATGAATAAAAGCCATGACCTGAGGAACAGCCTCAGAGTCCTTGGGAACTTGGACCACCTGGATCCAGTCAGGGTGAATAGGAGCGCCTACTACCTTATCTCCTTCCAGAGAAGTAGTAGATGGAGCATATCAAATAAAGTTCCAGGGTGGTTCCTGCACAAAGAAGATGTCAAAGTGGTCCTTTTGGGACTCAAGAAAGGTATCAACCAGCACATAGTTCTTGCAAACATTCTGCAAATAAATACGTAGTTTGGTTGTACTACACATGATCAGAGATTGCCTACTCTAGGGCATTGGATGTTGCTGTTGCTGGCATGGCTTGTGCACAGCTCAGCAGCTTTGTTAGAGTACTACTGCTTGTCAAAGCAGTGACGCCAGAAAGGATACTTGGGGTCGTCAGCAGAGTGCTCACCCTTGTAGTTTATACACTTGAAGGTATGAGGGCAGGGAGCACCATCTACCATAGCCTCTCTAGGAGGGTTGGACTTGGGATTGGCCTTGCAACACCAAGCCATAGATCTGTGGCTTTCCACTCTGTGTGGGCTGCCACATTTCTGGCACTTAGCGCCTTAAGCGTGACAGGCATAGGTTGGATGTCCCCAGTGCCAACAGTTGCAGCACTGGGCAACCCCAGGGTACATTGCAGTCTCTCAGACTGTAGCTGTGTGTTGCCCAAAGTTAAATGAGCAGTTAATAAGGGTCTTGCCCTTGGTTCTCTTTTGAGAGTCCCAAATGTCAATCCAAATCACAGACATGTCTGAACTTGGTGACGCCTTTATAATGCAAGGGTAAGAAGCCAGCACTACTCCTTCGAAGACAGAAGTACTAGTAATAATGGCCTCTACCTGGGCCTGAGTAATGGGAAGTGAAGAGTTGTTGCCCCAGTAAGGGACACCCAAGATCTTCAAGAAGAACTTGGACTGTAGCAGACGAGGCTCCACCACAACAGTCAAGTTCAAGCCAGTGACTTTCTTAAGCCACTGCTTGATCACCTCCAACTCTGCTGCTGACGCAACAAAGTTGGTAGACATGGAGACACCGTTCCATGCCTTATGCACAGACTCAACTCTCAACTTAGAGCAAGCCTCAACTAAGCCCCTGTTACAGGACTCCACTGCCATAGCAGCATTGGCCACAACGATCTCAGCACTAGGAACATTGAGTGGGATCAACACCTGGCGCCTTGTAGGCCCATGTGTGGTCATTTTGGGTGCCCTTAAGGCACTAGAGTAAGAAGCGCCTCCTCTGCTAGAAGGGGCACTTGTACCAAATCCAGACTAATGCATGGCCAGAACCTTCTCCATAGGAAGGTTTGGAAACATGTCATGGAGATGAAGAAGGCTCTCATACTCTAGATGAGCAGAGGCTGGGACAAACCTTGGAGTGGGCTAGGGGTTCCCACTGCGTGCCACCTGGGCAAATGACTTAGGTGCCTGCTTGGGTGCCTGAGGTATGGTGGCCATCTTTACATGGGTGGGCTTTGTAGCAGCTTTCTTGACTGGCTGTGGCAGAGGGGCTCTTGAGACCACGGTAGAGGGTGGGGGAGCGTTCTGAGGAGGAGTCTGAGGGTTAGTAGAGGGTGGAGCTTTTTGTCCTTGCCCTTGTGCTTTTTTGCAGTCACAGTGGTGAAGGGCACTTTCTCAACCACTGGTTCATCAACTGCCATCTCCAGATGTGGAGATGGCTCTTCGGGTACACTAGGACTATAAAGGGTCCTCATTGCCTCCACAAGGGAGGGGGCATTAGGAGTAGGTGAGATCTTGAAGCGATCCCAACCTGAGGCAGACATGGTTTGGAATAGCTGCCACATAATAGAGTCTATTCCCAGAATAGGAGGAAACTGCTCAATGGAGCGGTCTTCAATTGAATGCTTCTGAATAAAGCGCATGATGCACATTACAGAAGAGACAATAACTCTGGCATCATTCTTAATATAGCCAGGGTGACTGGACAATGATGTGACATGGTGTTCACCATCCCACAGGTCACAGTCATGTGTGACATCAGGTGTGACAATGTTACTTATCACAGGCTGTGACATGTTATGTAAGTTGTCACTGTCATGTCACAGGTGCCTGGCTCTGCACTGCCACCTCCCAATTGGGAGCCTGACTCAGCTGTTCCATGGTTTGAGCCATGAGGCATCAAACTGGTTAACAAAGGGGCCTGGGGGGCAGAGACAGCCTTAGAGGCAAGGCCCCTGCTCTCTTCAGCAGCTACTTGGTCATCCCAGCTCATAGCCTGTGTGCTCCCTTGAGGAGCAAAGAATGAAGGAGCAGCAGGGAACTGTAGAGAGGCAATTCTGTGAGAAGAGAGCTTGCCTTTGGTGGTCCTGGAGGCAGTAGGTGTCTTAGGACCATTGTCCTCATCGCTCTCTTCAGAGGAGGAGGAAGAGAAAGGCTCAGGAGATGTCTTCCTTGAGTCTTCAGCAGCAGAGACACTCCCAGAGGAGCATCTAACAATGCAACGTTTGTGCGAGCATCCTCTGCAGTGGACACGTTTGCCAGCTCTAGAGCTGGAGCGAGAGAATAAGTTGAGTGAGTCTGGGGACTCACCAACACTGGGAGGGATGGCCTGGGGGTCAGGGGGATAAGCTCTGAAAGCGAAGAATTTATTGGGAATATTTGACTTAACCATGGTGGTAGTTAGAGGGAAAGAAGGGATGGTTCAACCTTGTCATTCATTTTTATCTTAGTCAACTCAGAACTAAACTAAATGTTCTTACTAGATAATAGAACATCTATTCAAAAAAAAAATAATAATGGCTATGTATCACAAAAGGTCACTTACTAGTTTGTGATGGGTAAGACGTTATTTGAAAAGCTCAAAAATATAAAGTAGATAAACAACAAAAGATGTTGTTAAGTCTGAGGTCTAATTCTCAGACTGAAAAGCTTTATATATATAAATAAGATGGTCTGTGTACCTAGACAAAGCATCACATGCTTACTACCTATTATTCTATATATGGCAGTTCTTTTGTGACCAGAATAGAGATAACCTAACTAAAGAAAGATAGTTCTTTATTCTATTCAAGGACTGATGAATATTTATAAATAATAGATCAGTGTCATATCAAACATTTATTAAAATATGATACATTTCTCATCTCATCATCTCTATTTTATCTATGTCATTACTAAATATACTCTTCATTATCATGACAATAGTCCTAAACATTTATCTAGTTACTTCTACCTCTGTATAGTTACAAGTTTAGTACTTAAAGCCCTTATCAACATACTCTAGGATTAACCTTTTATTCTCAATTCTCTATTCATAGTACCAATTGATGTTACTAACCTTTGATTCTCAATCCTAGTAATCATAATAAACTATTTCATCTCTGCAAATCTCAGGTTATTTGCATACTTTCCTCTAGAACATTGAGGTCCTTGTATCTTCACAGGATTTTATTGCCTCAGAGTTTATTATAGTTGTCAGATGCATATTGAAGAGAGTTTTTATGTGCATATAAAAGTAAATGTCTGTATTTAGCAGTTTCTGAGATATTAGCTAATCAGTATCTAGCATTGATCATTTGATATCTCAATGAGTACTGATTGCTTCAGTATATTTTAGGCATCTTTTATAAGGTTTTCTTAAGAGCTTTCAAATACATTTAAGACCATCAAAATTGTGCAAGTATTTGTGGAGTTATGGCTGAATGAAGTTTGTAATGCTATAGTTTAGTAAATCTTCATAATTTCTATTCAGTCTTTACTCACAAACAAATCACAGTTTTACTTTGAGCAACAATTGTTTCTACTCTGACACTTTGTGCAACTATTATATTAGATCAAAATCAATATCACTCCAATATCATGGCAGTACTTTCTTTTAGTCCCTCTGTTATAGATTAGCTAGCTTGTTCTGAAAAACATTGGTCTGTTAATACTGAAGGTTTTCTATGACTTAACAGTAGGATGTATATGCCTCCAAACAATAACTTATATCTTTGAGTTCTTTAGTATCATTATGATCATATTCTGGCCAAACACTTTAGACAAAATCAAACTTTGAAACTTATCCAACACAGTTATACTTGACTAAACATCCGATCTGATGTTCAGCAATTCTGCAAGTTGTGTGTTATCTATATGCAATCCAAACTACAATATCACAAGCTATATAAATTATTAAAATAACTCCCTATTCTAGATTGTTTATAGAATTCCACTTCAATAAATCTCATTGAAAAACTCCCTCAGTTCTCTGGGTTTAACACTATTCTTGTTATTGTGAATAGGTCATCAAAGCAGGCTATAATTCATCTCTATCCATAACACTATCACTTCAGCTGAGTTAGTATGAATTTTTATTATATATATTTTCTCTAAACATAGTGTTCCATTATATGTTATATCTGATCATAGCTCTGAATTTGTTTTTCATTTCTTTCACTCACTTGAAGTTGCATATTCACATTGGAATACTATCTAAAAGCCAACAAATAAATAGAATAGACAAATCAAGCTCTAGAACAATATCTCTAAGTATATTGCAACTATCAACAGGATAACTGGTTAGAGTTAATTTCTCTTATAGAGTTTGCTTACAACAACACTTCTAGTGTCACTACTGGTATCTCTCCATTTTTCATGAATAAGGGTTACCATCCTAACATCATAGTATACCCTGAACCTGATATAGCCTTTTCCTGTGTCCATGATTTCATAGTCAATCTAGATGAACTTTAGAAACAATTCAAATCTAAGATTTCAACAGCCCAGAGGCAATATTAGTCACAAGCTGATATTTGATATCAGCTACCTCTGAATTTCCAAATTAGACAATCTTTGTTTGTCAAAGTTTAATTCTTCTAAATAACTCATCCATTGAAAAAACTCTCTGAAAAGTATCTTGGCCTCTATAAAATCATTTCTAAACCTAGTCCACAATCTTTCACTCTTTGTCTTTCAGACTTCATGAGGACTGTCTATCCTATTTTCTATATCTCTATATGTCATGGAGTAGTATTGGAGGTAGAGTAATGTTAATGAATAAAAAAAGAAAGAAATAATAAAATAATTACTCCAAGGTCTAAATGATATCTGAAACTCAATTATAGGTACACTACCAAAAAAATGAAATAGAATATAAGATCTGAGGTTTTGTCAAGTAATGTCCAGAGGTTGTATTTAGTGACAACAGAGAGAATGATCTTGGCTTCAACTTGTATATTACGCTCCGATTGTCATAAATCATCTTTTCCCTCCAAGTCAATATTTATTTATTTATTCTTTTTCTTTTTATTTAATTATATAATAACATTAGATCAGTAAACAAGGACAAATAATCAGACTTGTATAAGTAGTGTATACAATCTAGCAAGAACTCTAATGAGTTTTCTTTGTCAACTCTAACTTAGAGTGGGATTGAGGTTAAGGTTACTCAACCGTAACTAAGATCCTTACACTGATCTTTTGTCACTGTGTTGATTGCTAACTTTGAAATGACAGAGTCATTAGAGTATAAGTTAGAAAGGAGATATATAGAAAATGAAAATAGGTTAATTTACAAACTAAAGAACTATACTGTAACTATGTGATATATATACAAGATCTAAAAAAAGAGATATACAGAGCATAGACTACAATATAATTATAAGAGATTTAACAAATTAGAAGATCTATTATGAAAAGGAGAATAATAATAATAATAAATTAATTGAATAAAATTAAATTAAAAAAATGATTATGAATTTTTAGAATATAATACTATGCTTGAACTAGCAACTCCAACTAACTTCATATAATAATCTAAACCTCTGCCTATTTCAGTTGTTATTGATAGAAAACCAGAATACAAAATATCTAAAATTATTGATTCAAAGATAGATTATTGATGAGCATACAAACTATTATACAAAGTTATCTGGCTAGGCTATAAAGATACTGAAGACAGTTCTAAATAGTTACTGATCACAAAGTTAACATATGTATAGAAACTTTTAGAGGATTTTCATGCTAATTATCCTTCTAAACCTAGACCTTTTCATTGACTCTGACTTACAAGTCTTGTAGTATATAAAAAAAAATTCATTTCAAAACAAAAAATTAAAAACAAAGTTTTTATTAGGTAGGACCACTAGTTGAATACTAAGAAAGTATCAGACTATCAGATATTCTTTTTTCATTACCTTCCTCTACTCTTTTCATTGCATTCCTTGCTTTCTCTGTCTCCTTTCTGTCATTGTCTAACTCAATCACCTCTCTTTCTTTTCTTTTATCCTGATTGACCTCTAACTTTGGCTCTGATTCATTCAATTCTGCTAAACAATCAATCTTCACCAACTTTTCCAATATATTGCATATCCTATCTAGAAAACCCACTTCTTTCTAGTGCAACTCTCTCATTTCATTTTTTTATTCATTTTTCACATTTTGCCTAGTTTTCTGAGTACAGGCTTATTTTCAAGCCTACTCATTGTCAAGGAATTTCTTTTCCTCTAGATTTTGAATTTAGTAAGTAACTTTCAAAGTAGTGCATAGAATGCAAACAGTAGCATTACTAAAAAATCACAATGAATTAAAATAAAATAAAATAAAAAGAAATCAGACTTATAATAATAGTTGAAGAGCATAAAACTATCCTGTTTTGAAACAGTGTTAGCAGAGAGTAAGGGGGCCCATTTGGATGATTTTTTCTTCTACTTCTTATTTCTTTCAGTTTTGAACACTTTCATATAGCAATAGACATTTTCAATGTTTTTTTGGCAAAATAAGAAGTTTCATTAACTTTATATTTTCAAATGAATTAGAATTCCATACCTATCAAAGATTCTTGAAATAAACATTTGTTCAAAGATGAAAGATATAAGGATTTAAGTTGAGATCGAGTAACCTTAACCTTAACCCACTCTAAGTCAGAGTTTGACAAAGAGAACTCATTAGAGTCCTCACTGAATTATGATCACTACTTATACACATCCAACTATTTGTACATATTTACTGATCCAACATTCTTACATAATTAAATGAAATGAAAATGAAAAGAAAAATAAATAATGACTTAGAGGATTTGAGTGGTTCATGACAAAAGACTTTAGACTAATGAATTTCTTTTAACTCTTAGGCTTAAATTTTTCTTTTCTCATCAATTTCTTTTCCTCCTCTTTTTAGATCCTCTCTTCTTCTTTCTTTCTTTTTTCTTTCTTTAGACAAAGTTTTTTCATAGTCTGAGCTTCTTTTTTAGCCTTATATTTGACCAATGCTTTTTTTATATGAATCTCTTCTTTAAGTCTCCATTGTTGAAATAGCTTATACTTTTATTAAAATTTGTCATTAAAGTTAGAGAAAATGAGCATGTTCAAAGTATTAAAGGAGAACATTGTTGTGATTGGAGTTCAAAAGCAAAAAAGAAAAAATTCAGTAAAGTTCTTTTATCACTCTAATCAGGTGATAATTGTATTGTTTATGTATTAAGGGCTTTAAAAGTTCAGCTTTAAAGAGAAAATACTATTATATCTAGGAAAATTTGTAGTTATTTTCTTTTTAACTCTTTTTATTATTATTTATTTTATTTAATAATAATAATAATAATTCTCTTTTTTATAGTAGATCTCTTAGTAGTCATAATCTTTATAATTATATTATAGTCCATGTTCTATTATCACAGTTGTACTATAGACCAATAATTACATACTGTATGGTTTACCATTCCACCAAAAGGGTGACATTAGCAAGACTACTTGCTAATGAGGGTCCAGCTATTTATGCAGTTCATTGAACAAGTATTTTGTTATACTTTTATGACACTATTTAGTAGTCACTTTTTTGTAACATCTATGTACATCTTTTTTCTTAAACTTAGTATATATACTAACTAGTTACAGTATAATTTTCTAGTTTATGTAACCCTAATCTCAATTGCACTCTAAGTCAGAGTTTAACAAAGAGAACTCATTAGAGTCCTTACTAGTTTTTATATACTACTTATACACATTCAACTATTTGTCCTTGTTTACTGATCTGATGATATTACATAATTAAAAGAAAAGAAAAATAAATATTGACTTAGTGGAATTTGGCAGTTTATGATACTACCTCCCTTTCAAGGGTCCTTGTTGTTCCGAAGACTTCTTTATAGTTCATTGTATGGATCTCTTAGATTACCCATATCCTGATTTTCATTCCTTAGTTCCTCCAAATACTTTCTGTCTTTTTCAATCCTTTGTTGATCTTTTTCATCCTCTTCTTTATTCTACTCTTTTATTTTTCCTCTCTTGTATTTGTTCTTTTCTTTTTCCATTCTCTTTAGGAATGGGTTCCTGCTATATCTAGAGAACAGGTTCTTTTTTCATTGTCTCCAGTTTTCTTCTATCTGCTTCTAATATTCCTGATCATATTTTTTATTGCCCCATCTATAGAGCAATTTGGTAGTATACCTTCCTGGTAATTCCCTGCTGAACATTCTCACTTCTTCATCTGCCTTTTGTTGTCTTACTTTCTCTTCTTCTTCTACATAATACCTTCTTTTGAAGTCTTCTACCAATTCCATTGCATTCTTCAAGTTCTCCTTACTCTCCTATGTGTCTTCTTCTGCCATTGTAAGGGGACAAAGGAGGATGTGGATTTCACTATATCAAGAATAAAAGAAATATGAGGCAGCCCTCAATTGCATGCTAAAGAGTAGGTGGGGAAGAGAAAGGAAAAGGGTATTAAAGAATGATTAAACAAAGATAGCTTAGTTGTGATTCTAAAATTGGTGTAAAGATTATAAGATTGATCTAGATCCACCTGGTAGCCAATCCCTCTAAGGTATTCACCTTTACACACTGTAACGAGCTCCCTAGTAGATGTAGTCAGTAAACCACTCTTGGGCCTTACCATATTCAATCCATCCCTCATCTATACCCCCATACCAAACCTTATGGGTATGATATAGTCTGAGTGAAGGACTAGTCAGGCTTTCTAAGTCTGCTACTCTGTCAAAGGTTGTCTGAGTTATCTTTACCATTGGGTTCTAGAACAAGTAGAATATAGAATACAAGTTGTCCTAACTAGTCTCTTACCAAGATCAACTCTTACATTCATAGAACATCGCATACAATGACCTCTAGAGCTTCTGAAATAAAGGCAAGAGCTAAGAAGGCTCTCTCTTGCCTATCACCCTCTACCCTGAGTAATATATTAACTCTACAAACAGAGGAAACTCAATTAGACTAAAAGAAGGAAAAAGCAATCTTCCCTAGCCTCCTTCACTACTCTCTTCTAAAGTATTTCCATATGGGCACTGACAGTGCTGCCATCTGACTATGCATTACCCTTCTAATTCTATCCATGTGGTACTACTCTACTACCACCTGACCTTATGGTCTGCCTATTCCATCTCCATCAGTTGGCTTCTCCCAGCTCCAAACATGATCTAGAAATAACTCTAGTATCATGTGACCATATTCTCATCTTGGATCCACATATAGCATCCGCTTCTAAAGATTAGGCTATATGTGATAAACTCACATATCCATAATAGACTTCTGATCTGTCACACCTATTCTAAGTTTGTCTAAGTCCATTCTAGATCAAGGTTAGCTAGCATTCCAGAGAAGAGTCTAAAGTCTTGGTGTTCAGAAGCCCAGTGAGATGTTCTAACTCCAAAGACCCTGCTGCCAGCTTATCTATCTTGTTTCTTGAGGTAATAGGCTATTCCAGTCTATGACAGCTTGAAAGCCCTCTGTTAAGAGTACCCTGTTGGAAATCTAGGGTATGTCTGGGGCTTGTAGAAGAGTCCTAAGAGTGCGTCCTAGTTAGAAAACAGTGTTATAAGTCTTATCCCATGTCACAGTTCCATAGCAAATTTGTTGGCAGCGTAATACTGTACATCCTTTCCATTGCACCAAGTATTTGTCCCTTCCTCATACATTTCTCTTATTCATAATCTTTTCTACTTCCCACTCTTCTTCTCCTTCAATCACCACTGGTTGTGGTGTTTCTTTTCTTTGCCCTTCTACCTGTGACTTATACCATCATACTCAACTGACATTAACTACCAGATGTATCTTAACTGTACTAGATAATTCTAGTTCGATTGCATTACTGAAAATAATTGCTTTGACTTTATAAGGTCCTACAAAGTATTCCGTGAATTTCTCTATACATCTTCTGGCCATCTGGTACTTCAGATCTTTAGTGCTGAGTAGCACTAGGTTGCCCATTCTGTACTCTTCCACCTCTCCTCTCTCTCTGTCTGTATATCTCTTCATGTCCTCCTGCACCTTTTGCAGTGCTGCCTTTGCTTCCTCTTGTATGTTTCTCATCCTCTCTGCAAATTTCTTTGCCTCTTCATACTTCTCCTTCTTCCTCATTTCAAATCCCATTCTTGGATCTTGTCCCTGATTTGCTTTAAAGGGTGACACCTTAGTTCCTGTGTGTACCTTATTATTGTAGGCAAATTCAGCTGTGCCCAACCATTCTGGCCATTGTTCTTGTTAATGGTCTATGAACATGCGGAGGTACTGTTCCAGCTCCTGGTTTATTCTCTCTGTCTGGCCATCTGTCTATACAGCTCCCTCATAATACCCACTGTGAACTGTAGTCCTCTATCAGAAATAATGCTATCCAGTAATCTGTGTAACTTCCAGATGTTATCTCTAAATAGTCGTGCTAGCCCCTCTGCACTTGTTCTTTCTGTAGTAGGTACAAAATGTACTATTTTTGTAAATCTATCTACTACTACTAGAATTGAATCATATCCTTGAGCCAAGAGCAACTTTGTAATGAAGTCTGTACTAATATGAGTCTACACCTTTTCTAGAATCGAGTTCAGCATAAGTTTTCCTACTGGTGGTTGTGTTCAATTCTTGTTACATTGGCAGGCATCATATCCCTCTACATACTGCTTCACTTCTCTAGTGACTCTTGGCCACTAGAAATTCCTTGTTACCAACTCAACCATTTTCCATTGTCCCCCATGTCCTCCTACAGGCATATCATGATGTAGTCTAATTACCTTTGCTCTCAATGTTTTGTCTCTGGATATATATACCTTTCTTTCTTTTAACATCAAGCCATCTTCCTGATGCCACTCTTCATCTCTCAACATCTTTACACCCACTCACTTCATTTCTTCTATAGCCTTGACAACCTTATCGTCTCTTGCTTTGCATTTCCTTACTTCATCTAACAAGTTCACTCCTTCTATGATCACTTCCGCCATCTTTATTCTCTTTGCTTCTAGCCACTCTTTCTTCACCAATGTTCACTCCTCATTATCCTTTTCCATTCTGACCTCCCAGTCTGGCCTCCTACTCAATCTATTCACCTTTCCCATTTTGCTTTCTGAAATGTATTTCAATATGAAGTTAAACCTTGACAAGTACAAAGCCCATCTTACTTGTTGATGATTAAGCTTTTGGTTACTCATAAAGTACTCTAAATTTTTATAGTCCGTCCAAACTTTGAATTTACTTTAGAACCTTTCCAAAAAGTATCTCCATGCCTCTAAACAGCATATTATGGTTAACATCTCTTTATTATGTATTTCATAATTTCTTTCAGTTTCATTCAATGATTTAGAAATATAAGCCACTAGCCTCTATTTACCATCTTCACATTTCACTGACAAAACTCCTCCTGTTGCAAAGTTAGAAGTGCCTGCTTCCACTCTGAACTCTTTGTCTATGTCTGGTGCAACTAGTAAAGGTCTGCTTGTGAAAACCTGCTTAAGCTGTTCAAATGCCTCTTGTTGTTCGCTCTCTCACCTCCATTTCACCTCTTTCTTTGTCAGATTATTCAGGGGTTGGGCTATTTTGGCAAAGTCCTTTACAAATTGCCTATAATAATTGGTGAGACCCAGGAATTTTCTAACATCTCTGACTGTCTTTGGTGCTGGCCAGTTCAACACTCCTGCTACTTTGTCTTCTTCCATCTCAATTCTCCCCTAACCCATTATTACTCCCAGAAAGTTTACTTTCTCTACCTTCCAAGTACATTTTTCTGGTTTCACATATAAGTCATTTTCTTCCAACCTCTTCAACACTTCCTCTACTATTTCATCATGCCACTCCTCCTTTTCTGTTCCTATTAATACATCATCCACAAATGCCACTACCTTTCCTTCATTAATCAGATCTCTCAGGATCTCATTCATCATGTTTTGGAAAGTGGCTGGCGAATTTGTCATCCCAAAAAACATAACTACTGGCTTGTATGACCCTACATATGTAATGAAGGCTGCCTTCCACTTGTCTCCTTCCTTAATCCGCATATTATTATAGTCCCACCAGAGATCCATCTTAGTAAACACTCTTTTATTTCCCATAGAGTCTACCAGATCTGTAATTAATGATAGAGGATAATTGTTTTTAACTGTTTGCTTATTGAGTCTTCTGTAGTCCATAACCATGTGCTTCCCCCTATCTTTCTTGCTTACAAAGAATACTGACAAGGTTTGGGGTAATTTTAAAGGTCTGATATACCCTTTCTTCAAATGCTTGTCGACAAACTTTTGTACCTTTTTCTTTTTATTTCTGGAGAGAGGGTATACCCTTGCTTTGCTAGCTTTGAAGTTATCATCAAGATCTATTGCATGATCCCATACCTTCCTAACTAGCATCCTTTTGGACTCTACCTTCCCAAATACTTTCAACCACTGATGGAACCGTTTAGGTACTATTTCCTCCACCTTCTTGTGATCCACCTCTATCTCCTCCTCTCTTCCCCAATCTTTCTTTTCATCCACTGCCCATCTCACAATCTTCTTTTTGTCCTCTCTTGTTTCTTTCTTCCCTTTTATTCTCATTGTTTTTCCATACAGCAATGGACATCTCATTATTTTTATCACTCTCTTCTCCCAATCTATTTCTGGATTATAGGCTGCTAGCTATGGCATGCCCAAGATTACATCTGTCTTTTCTAATTCACAGACATCCATTCGTACTCTTTCTATATGTCCCTTGTAGAACATGTTTACTTCCATCTCATGAGTTATTGCACCTCCGCTATTTCTGGTGCTATCCACATTTCTCACTTGTAATGGCTAATCCAGCTTGATCAGCCTATACTCTTCTTTTAGAGCCAAATTTTTGCTCATGAACATTTCCATTGCCCCACTGTCGAGCAATACCTTTACTGTTCTTCCTTTATGTGTATCTATCTTTTCAATACCCACATTCATCCACACTTTTCTCAGAGGCTTAAACGTTTGCCTCACTTCTCTCGCTTCTACCTTTTGTACTGTCTTCTGATTAACAGCTTCTGTCATCCTCCTTGGATCAGTGATTCCAGCCCTTCTCTTCTAGGCCCTAGACACTGTCCATTCCATCCTTCTACCCCAATTTCACCACAGCATTTTCTTTCCTGTTCTACAGGGTGGACAGAAAATTTCCCCTTTTTCATTATGCTCCATTTTCCAAATAACTACATCTTTTCCTCCACATGTACTACACTTTACCTTTTCTGCTCTTCTCTCTTCTGCTTCTCTATCTCTCTAATTCCAAGCCTCCTTGCATCCTCCATACCATATATTATGCAATTGTTCCTTTCCCAGGAATCCTTGTCCCTGATTCTCCTGCATTTTCATTCCCTTATAGTCATATCCTCTACATTCTACAAGGGTTACTACCTCCCATTGTGTTGTCCATCCCTCCATGCTCATGACCACTCCTCTTGGGGGCAGCCTCTTCACCCTACAATGCTTTTTCACCTTCTTTTATACTTTGTATTGTGGCACTGTCTTCTCCTTTTTCCTCTCTTTCATCCTCGGGCACTCTCACCTTTTGTGTCCCTTTTTCCCACATCCAAAGGATCTTACTTCTTCCCTTACTATTTCTTGTCTTCTCACCTCCCTCACTCCACACTGCATTATCCAACTCTTTAATACTTTGAATCTATTTCCCCTTACCACTTTCTTCTCCTGTTCTTCTCCACTTCTATACTTCCAGGTGAAATGCCCAAACCTCCCTTCTCTCTCTTCTAGTTCTGCCCTTAATTTAGTGAGGGCACACCTTTCATTAAACATGTTGCTCATGAGTTTATTATATTGGTCCAAAGATATCATGTTATGTTCTGAACAGGTGTTTGTATGTAAGAAAAGAAAGGTATGTATTTGTTTGAGGGTGACTCGTTGTCTTCTTCAAAGGCTCACAGTATGTCTGCTGAAGCACACAGATCTTCTTCTAGCTAGATGCTTACTGCCTTACTGACTAATGCCCTAATATTACTTTGGCTATTACTCTACAGAGGAGATCCCTACACTAATCGCCTTCTTAAGGATATGGTGATATTCCTCTGTGTAGACTGATCACAATAGACCAGTAGCATGAAGTATATAGTAAGAAAAAAAATACAAGTAGACTAAAGAGCACTGCTCAGTTGTAAGGTCTGGTCTAAGCTAGTACCTGAACTTGGTTCTAGCTGTCTACCTTTGGGGTCTAAACTTCCCAGTCAGTCCACTTAAACCTATAGTCCAGCTATAAGAAAGTTGAGAGTAAGATTGCTTGGGACTGAGGAGGTCAGGAGCTAGTAGTGAAAATGAGTTCTAGTGTAACAATCTTAGTTTGGATTGTGTAACCCTAACCTCAACTGTACTCTAAGTCAGAGTTTGACAAGAAAAAATTGTTAGAGTCCTCACTAGTTTTTGTACACTACTTATACATGTTCAACTATTTGTCCTTGTTTACTGATCCAATGGTATTACATAATTAAAAGAAAAGAAAAATAAATATTGACTTAAGGGAATTTGGCAGTTTATGACATCTTTTCAACTCATACTCCAACAACTTTATTATTCCAAAGTTAGTAACTAATATAGTGATAGAAGATCAGGGTGCTGTTATGCCAGATAATTAATTTTGGCAATATAAGTGACATTCAAAATATAATAAAGCTCTCAAGAGAAAATCAGCTTCTTAAACATAACTACTAGAAGTTCAGTCATGTACTCGTAAACATTATCCAAGTAGTGGAGTTGTCATAAAAAAGTGACTACTAAAAACTGCTATGGAAGTATAACAAAATATTTGTTCAATGAACTGTATAAATAGCTGGACTCTTGTTAGCAAGTAGCCTTGCTAACGTCGCCCTTTTAGTAGAATGGTAAACCATACAGTATGTGACTACTGGTCCATAGCACAACTATGACAGGAGTAGTGGCTGCAATTGCTACTATCAGTACCTCATAAGGCTTGCTGGATGATCTCATATCATATCTATAAGGCAGACTCTCCCCTAGAAGTACTCTCAAGAGTGAACTTGACCTTAGAAGTATTTTCCTTGATAATAATATCACCCAGTAGCTGACCCTTAGTTTATAATAGGAACACCATCAGAGACCATATATCAGTTCTGATCAGCAATCTAAATATAGAAGAACAAGATGGAAAAATACCAAGAGTCATTGGAAAGGGATAAAAAGAAGAAGGACCCAAGAAATGTGAACAGGAGATAGAGGAAAGACTAAAGAAAAGTTTAGGAAAGAAATCAGGAGAGTTGGAAAGAAAAAGAAGTGAGATTGACAATGAAGACATGCTTGAGAGTAGTTGGACCAATATCCAAAGTACCTCTTAAGTACTCCAGAACACTTAAAACAGGCTCAAGATTAGCTGACAAGATAAAGAGAGTTGGTAGGGAATGGATAAGGAGTACAGAGAATGGCTGTTGTATAATTGAATGTGGACTCAACTCATTCTATCTGCTTTTTCTAGCAATTAGGAGGATTTCTTTCTTATCTTGTTTGTTGTATTCTGGGCTTTATAATACTAATATAATACTCTAGTAGCATAGAGTGGTACAACAAAAAAAACCCCATTTTTGCCCTTCATTGTTTTAGAGCTAAAACTTGACTTAAGTGACTAAGAGCTCTTTTTTTTTATTTCTTTTATATAAAACTCTATAAAACTTCCCTCAAGGGATATCTACTCTAAAGGAGAACTTGGGCATTTGCTTGGACTAGGAGCTGAACTGCTTGCTATATGTTTTTGGAGCAAGTTGTCAACTGTACAGTCAGTTGAGAGCAAGCTTGCATGAAGACAATGTGAGATCTAGGTAGAACTGGTATATCGATGGCAAACCAGCCTACTAGACTAGTACCTTGAACAGTAGTGCTACAGTGTAAGAAAAATATACATCTTTGAGATTTGACCAGTGAGAGTGCTCTCAAGCAGAAACTAAAAACATTTTTCTTTATTCTAGTGTTTAACTACAAGTGTTTACTATCTCATGAGTGCTTTCTTTTATATTTGATTATCTCCCTAGCACCTACTCAATTGTACACAATTGTGGAACAACTTAGAGATTCTGACTCTTTGACTTAGTATTACTCACTTTTGTAAGGATAGTAAAGCATACTCATTTCACATTCAAAACCACATATTCCCTATAAAACAAATCCAATTTCCTTTACACCCCCATCAGCACAATATACAAGTTAAAGCTAAGATTGTTCCCTCTGTCGTCAACAAAACAATTTCTGGAATTTACTTAACAACACTCTAGGTTTTATATTTCTTTCTTTGGTAGCATATTTGTAATTAAGTTTTGGATATCATTCAGATCTCAGAGTAATCTTTTTTTTCCTCTGATTTAATTAACAAATTAATCTATTATCTCTGATACTTTTTTGTAATACCTAACCTCAGTTGTACTCTTTATCAGAGTAGACAAAAAGAACTTATTAGAGTCCTTACTTATTAACTATATTACTTATACACTTTATTTTATTTGTATATATTTTATAAGTGCTCTATATATTAGCATTTGAGTTATTTTTTCTTTTAGTAATTTTTTTTTACACATCTGAAGATAAATAAAAATAAAATAAAATAAATATTTCCTTAGAGAAAATAGCAATTTATGACAATTTAAGTTTTTTTTAAGAAATAAACAAATGAGATTGGGAGTTAGAAGACTCTATTTATTACAGTCTACTTTAAAATAGTCTTGCTTTACTTCCCAAATATACAAGAGGGTTTAAGACTGTGTTTATCAAAAATAACTTTGATGTATTTCTGGAACACTGGCCTTGAAATTATGTTATTAAGTTGACTCTAGGCTCAAAATCCAAGTTATTTAAAGTCTATTCTTTATCTTCAGTCAAACAAGTGAAGTTGGACACTTTTTTTGCAGAAAACTTATAAACAGGTTACATTTGTCCTGCCAAATCCTTTATAGCTATTCTAGTATCTTTTATAAAAAAGAAGAACAGATTTCTCTAACTGGTACAGGACTACTATGCTCTTAACTCCATGACAGTCAAGAACAAGGTATCTCCTCTCCTTGATCTCCAAACTTATTTTCTAGCTCTACAAAGCCAAGTACTTCACTAAGCTAAATGTCTACTAGAGCTTCAATAATATACAAATCAAACCCAGAAATGAGTAGAAGACTGCATCTTTATCATATACATGATTTTTGTATTTAATTTCTTATATTTTAATTAATTAATTAATCTTCTTTTCAAGTAAAACAACTAGTTTTCTAATTTTTTATAGAATTATATTGTAGTTTGTGTTTTATGTACATTTTCTTTCTTAGATTTGATATATATACTGAATGTTATATATATGAATTTCATATTTATTTTCTTTTTAATTCTTTTATTTTAATTAATTTATTATTATTATTCTCCTTTTTATAGTAGATTTTCTAGTTTCCTAATCTCCTGTAATTATATTGTAGTTTATATTCCATATACATCTTCTTTTTCAGACTTGGTATATATACCAAATAGTTACAGTGTAGTTCTTCAGTTTGTAGATTAATATTACTTATATCTATTCTTTCTTTTTTCATATACTCTCTTTTTAATTTATACTCTGACAACTCCATCATTTCAAAGTTAGCAACTAAAATAGCAATAGAAAATTAGGGTATAATATATAAGCTAAAGCTAAGGCTATTCCCTCTATTATTAACAAAACCATACTTTAGACCTTACTTAGCAACACTCTAGATCTTATGTTTCTTTTTTTCTTAGTAATATATTTGTAATCAAGTTTTGAACAACATTTGTTTCAGATCTTGGAGTATTTAATTTCTTAACACAGAATAATACTACTAGCTCTAACACTATTCCTGTTATGAATTGCCCAATTTCTCTAAAGCAATATTTATTTTTCTTTTCTTTTTCTTTATCAGACTCATAGGAACTTATTACCAAATCAGGAACAGTAACTCAATAGGGAAACATGAGAGAAAGATAACATGTACAAATAAATAAATTGTATAAGTAGTATAAAACAAGTAATGGGAACTCTAATAAGTTCTCTTTGTCAACTCTGACTTAGAGTGTGATCCTAAGCTAGCTCAGCTAATGGTCACTATAATTCCGTGATATTGAGTAGTTACATTGTAGTTCTCTAGTTTGTAGATTAATATTACTTGTATTTACTCTTCCTTTTTTTATATACCTCCTTTCCAACTCATACTCTAATAATTCTTTTACTCCAAAGTTAGTAGTCAAAACAGCAACAAAAGATTGGGACACAATATACAAGTTGAAGCCAAGATTGTTTCCTCTATTATCAATAAAATAACAATTCTGGACCTTGCTTAGTAATACTCCAGATCTTATGTTTTTTTTTCTTCTAGTAATATACTTATAATTAAGTTCTGGACAACATTTATCTTAGACCTTGGAGTATTTAGTTTCTTTTTATTTTCTTATTATTAAAATTAGCACAGATCACTCCACTATCTTTAACACTACTCCATAACAAGTGATTATATGTTTTTTGATAGTGTTATCATAGACAAGCTCCAGACTATTCAGTTTGAACCTCTGTTAAACAACCATCCCCCTAAACCAGGGTTAGGCTCAGAGGAAAGCTTTTATTCCTGAATGTGGAATGAATAACAAGAACTCAGCAGAGTCCTCATGTATTGAGCTACCTACTTATATACTGTAGCTATTCTGCTAATGACTAAGACTATTATGTAATTACATATAACTAGATATGACTTGTCATGTGATCTACTTATCTAATCTATAAGTTATGTGATCTTCAGATCATATAGCCTTTCCTATATATTTTCTTTATGCAATATAAAACTAAAATAAAAAAATGTAAATTACTATATGACCAAGGTAGTTCATAACAACTTCAGAGTGATTTATTTTACTTTTCCATTCCATTCTAATACTATTATTCTAGATGCTGTCCATAACAAAGAAGAATAACCTTGACTTTAACTTATGTGTTATGTCTGAGTTTTCTGTTATAGAGTAGTTACTAAATTTGGAGTTAATCTACAAATTATAATATAGCTACACAAGTATATAGTCCAGAAAAAAATATACAAGTATAATACAGTCTGCAATATAATTGGAGAAAGGAAAATAATAAATAAATCAAATGAATAAAAACTGTCCTAATGTGGATATGATGTGAATATACTCCAATGCTCCATGACACTAGACCAGGACTTGGTGCCATGTGAATGGGAGCAGCATTCTCAGTTTTCTTATCAGCTTTTAGAGGAATCCTTACTACGAGTTCTGTAAATGCTGGATACATTTACCAATCGCTGGTTTTCGGTAATACTGTTTCTTAGATTGCTAAAATAAACATCACCCATGTCATCCTCGAGGCTTTTGCTAGATGCATCCATGTCATGAAGACGGTGCTCGTGACCTCCATGCTATAGTTGACGATGATGCCAAAAGCACTATTGTGCCCTGTACCCCAGCTCAATTCACTTCGTTACATGCCTTGAGGGACAAATCAAGCAAGGCATGCACTGATCAGTGGATCACCACCTTCAACCACGGCCACAACAAAGGCCACCAATTCTTACAACTCCGAATTAACAAAAAGAAGCATATCCAACCATCATGCATTAAAGGAGGGGGCTAGCTCAATCATATCGGGTCCTCAGTATCGCTTTGCGCTAGAGCCACTAGAGCCATTCTGAATCATGCTCCAATTGGGGAATATAGGAAGAGGCTCTTCCCTCGAAGCAATCTTGCATGCCCTTGTGGTCACAATAGGGTCGAAACCCGAGCTCACATCCTGAACGATTGCAGTCGTCTCACCTACAAAAGCGACGATCGCATGGTGATCAAACACTTTGTCCTATTCTTAACGGACAACCCTGGAGCGTTTGCTTGGTCAAGTAACATCACTTAACATGGGGTGCTATCACGAAGTCTCCGAGTACTGCTCCTTCATTCCTGTTTTCTTCTTCTTTCCCTCTTTTCTCACTTCTCTTGTGTCTGGATCAATTGCGAGTGATCTGGGTTTTGCTTGACATTTCTCATTAGGTTTCTCTGTGTACTTTCGGCTATGTATTATAGGGTACTAGGTACTTTACCGCGGACTGCGATCGAGCACCGCGTTGTAAATTTATGAATTAAAAAAAAAAGATGGTGCTCGTGACAATGTCACAAAAGACAAAGTATGTTGGCGAGTGCATATATTGGGGACTGTGGGTAATATAAGCGAGTCCCATCAGTATTGGAATGGATCCTCCCTCAGGTTGACAGTCTCTTACCCATCCAAATTCATGGGCTTCAGGCAAGCAGCTGTTCTAGCACCCGTCTCCTTCTTTCTAGGTGAGAATTTACTTTACAATGCAGTTGGGATTGCTACTTATCCATGTTCCACCCCTATGTCATCTCTAACTGCTTCGTTGTATGTTGCCTAATAGGTGTCTTATTCATCTCCTTTAATGTTGATCATCGGATTTTATGGGGAGCTGCAGGCTTGACTGAAGAAGTAGTCATGGACGGATTTCAGTTCTATGCCACGTTTTTCAATGCTCCACCTGCAATCAAGGTACAAAAAAATCAGCGAATTCTTACGGTGATTGACCGCGTTTCTGTCACTAAGGCTCTCCTCCATGGAATGATCGGTATAGGCCTCATCGGCACACTTTCCAAGCTACACAAGTGGGATGAGAGTGCTGTGTTCTTTGATGGGTCAAGTCTCGGTACGATACCATGACACGTCACTCTGAATCGTGCGCTCTATACTCATGTTATGTTGATGTTGGCATCCTTCATTTTTGTCGACAGTTGCTTATGTCTTCAGCATTGTGCTCTACGTAACGGTTACAATCCCATCACTGCGAACAGTCGTGACTCCACTTCAGGAGGAAACAAAACAAAACCAAGTACAAGCTTTGTGTGTCCTTTGCGCAGGGAATGTGATCATCATAGTTTGCCTACTGGTTGTGTTGGCACTCCAGGTACAACCTACTGCCGCTTTCTCTTGGTTATTTATTTGTTTGGTTTTCCTCGATTCTTACTCTTGCTTCCAGGCCGGGCAGGAGTATGCACATCGACAAGACGTCCGTCAGTTTGCCGGAATGGAGAAGGGCATAGAAGCCAGTCTCAAGAAGGATCAGTAATAACACTTTCCGATCGCTCTGGTTCTGCCCCTAACTACTGTTGTGAAAATTTTTGGATATATTCTTACGATTTACTAATCTATCTCAACATCATTAGACAAATAAACATGACAGAAGACTTAGTGAAGCAGTTGGTCTCGAATACAGCAACTGGCATTACTTGGTGATTCGACTTGCTTACGGTAAGCCAATGGATACAAGATTTCCTCTGCTGGGTACCCATCATTCCCTCTCGTTCACCACTAACGTGGAATCATCAGTCAGTCATCTAGCACTACAAAATCCAAAACCTTCTCAATATTTTTGATGACTTACTCTTAAGGTCCCAAGAAAATCAACAAATCAATCAATAATTCACAGACATCCACGATCTTATTCTCATGTATCTACTAACCCGTGGATCGAACATCAGTTATTGTGCCATCTCTAGCGATGATGATCCGTGAAGTGGTTTCTTTTGGTCTATGCAGCATCTCAGCACCGACTGCCAGGAGGTTGGAATGCACCTCCATGTTTAGCCATTCATAATACAGCTTTTTAGTGTTCTGTCGTTTCATCAGACACAAATACTAAAATAGTGAAGCGTAAAGCTCAGATGTCACCGCAATAAGGACGACTGAGACGTATCCATGTAGGAGCATGTATAAATGAGAACGCGATGACTGTGTACCTGCGCAGCCATGGGGATCTGCTAGGGACATGAGGTCGGGATCCCAGTAGGCCCATGGTCTGTGTGATTATGTCAGACAGGCTAAACTTGAAATAGTAAAATTATTTATAGTATATTATAGAGGGCATGCCCTGGAGGTCCTTGTATGACCAATTACACTTTGTACATTGGCTTGGAGCCTTATGTTGGTTTACTTGAGTTTGGAACAAATAACACCTGGTTACTCAAGTAGTTGTTCTCCTCTGCCACTCTCTTGATAAATTAGGTGGATTGTAGCTTTGATCACATGTATAAATCACTGTTAAACCTTCTCTCATGCTGATCTCTGAGTTATTAAGGCATAACCTCTTGTTGCAGTCCATATGTTAATTGATTTGAATAAATTTTGTTGAAAATCAATATAATGCTTGGAAGGGAAACATATCTGAATTAGTAATAATTTTCTTATTTTATTAATTCTTCTTTCCAATCTCTCCTAATCTACATTGTGTAGTGAACCTTAGTTTGTGATAACTTAAGTCCACACTCTTAGTCGGAGTTGACAAAGAAAACTCATTAAAGTCCTCACTAATTGGCCTAGCTATTTATATATGAATTGGTATTTACTAGTATTTGTCTACTTGAATTATGTTGCAGACTCCCTTTGAGTTATAATGTCCTGCATATTTTATACTATTACATAATAAAAGAAAATGGAAAATAAAATATTCCGCCACCATGGATCTTCTAGCTTGCTTGCCATTTCATTACACCACCCCCCTCTCAAGCTTCCTCGTCCTCGAGGATCCTTTTTTTTTACAACTCACTGTCCCAATCACCAATATTCTCCATTTCATCCTCTTCTTCCTCTTGTTGTTTCATCCTTTTTTTTTTTTTTTTTTTTTTTTTAAAAAATTTTTATGGGGTGCTCCTTGCTTTTTTACCCAATGTGCTTTTCAAAAAAAGTCTAACTGGCGGCTAGGGCGCTACGAGTGCCTCTCAATTCCTAAC
>Ga0153959_1000168_pt1 | contig 42723 bp, 48 predicted proteins | sample TSFL043MetaG_FD_104685 | JGI IMG/M metagenome (GOLD analysis project Ga0153959, IMG submission 104685) | Attine ant fungus gardens microbial communities from Florida, USA - TSFL043 MetaG | ecosystem: Host-associated > Fungi > Mycelium > Unclassified | place: USA: Florida, Wekiwa Springs...
GAGGGCAAAATCATCGAAGCGACTCGTGGTGGGGTTGTTGACGGGCCACTTTTGAAGATACGTGTTGCACTCAAAACCAAGGAGAGATGACATATCTCAAGGTTGCTGTGAAAGTATTTGCTCCATTGTGACTCGATCTCTTTCACCTGATTTATGTTCCCTGCATCTTCGACTCACGGTTTCTGTCATCACGGTCTTTGGTCATTCAGACTATTCGCCAGCGATCCAATGACCTCCATGATTCCCCGAAGTAATGCAATCAATCCTGATCTTATATCTCTTCAATACAGTACAAGCTCTTTTTAAAAAAATTATCACACGGTGCTCGGTAGCAGTCCGTGGTAACCCTTTTCCGTTTCATGGGCTCTTTTCGGACTTCACGCTGATATCTTTCTAACTCTGAAATAGTTGCCTTCTTTTTGTTGTTTGCGGGTGACCCAACAACATTTAAAGCTATCTTTTCGTTCTTCTCTGATCTTGACTGACTTTTCTTCCTGCACGATAAACTTCGACTCTCTTCTTTCCAATCGGTTTGACATAGAATATATCCTCGACTGTGCCCATAAATTGGTCTCGCGGGGTAGAATTATGACAATCCTATAGATGCCCTCATTTCTTATAATACGTAGCGTTGTCGTTGCTGTCTTTGTCCTTGAAATTATGTAGATCATTAGAAGTCTGCTGAATGCCAGGTGAGACTGTCAGTGCTGATAGAAAAATACCTATGGTGTCTGACGAAGGAGGAAATATCGAAGTTGTGATGCATTTGATATATGTGTTCTCACCGGTGCACTGGAAGTATTTCGCACCGAAAGCATGGATTTTTGCGTTCTGTATTGGTCTCCTTCCTGTAATTATGTTGTTCGGTTCTGCTCAAATTCCCCTTCCTCGGGATACTGTGTTGTTTGAAGCCTGCATATACTGGCCACACATCTACCAGTTCGGTGAAGTATTTACGGTTAAAAATTCAGTGCAGTTAATTTCGTCTTCTAGGCAAATTAGAAATGACACAGTATTTTTTTGACTTGTGGAAGAGATCTAATAGTGATCTAATTCTGATCGAAAGGTCGAGACGTAAACATCGATCATCTGCTAGCAAACCATCCATACATCGGCGGTTCATAATCCACTATACCCAAGAGAAAGAAAGCCTTGAATCTCATTCCGCACGTATTACGAAACATTTAATACATCTTCTAGTATACCATTAGGGGGGACATCGATACTTCTCCGGTCCCTTTTGACTAAGAAGAAATTCTACTAGAGTTCCGGGACACACACAACTCATTAGCTAGCAAAATAGCGAATATAGCATTAGTTCCTACAGATACCTTCCACTTGCCTTTGTTTTTGTTGTTCATTGTCGATCCACTATCTCATTGACCTCCAAACTGGTCCACCTGATTTAGCACGTATCACTATCGCTTGCCTGGCATTGCAGCAGTGCTAAATATCCATCAGACAAACTCATGGAATTTATGCACGAGCTATCTGAAATGTATGATCCTGACAAGATGCCGTCCGGTTGACACCTACTGGGATGATAAATTGGACATGCGTCGGGGGAGGAATCACGAAAGGATTCGAGGTAGATCACGCAGTAGATGCAGTGTCACTTCGATGCATCGAAGTTGCCTTGTATAGATACTATAATCGAGTTAGAATCATGCATTGTATAATGACTGAGCTAGAATCGTACACATCTGAATGCCGGTGTACTCTATTGATCAACTGAGTTACGTCGCAGCAGCATTGGACATGAGTCACAAACACAGAGCAAGATCCTGAATCTCTTTGCTATCGAATTGACGATTGTCCCTGTCTCAGATCACTAAGCTAATTCTTGTCCGAACATCTGTTTGCAATGACCACCTGTGACAGTGGTCTACAATTCTCCATTTGTCCAGTGAGTAGATAGTTTTCACCTCCTCAATTCTGTACATTCACACCTAACTCAGAACAACTCCGGTTGATCTCCCCTGAAGCTCAGGTATAGTCAGTAGTGTACTGCTATGTATCTCACCCATCGCATCTTAGCACCTTCTTGCTTGTTATGGTATACAAATACAGAATTCTCTCTCCTATCATGTTGAAACCACATGGTGGGATTGTTTGGCCTCAGTCAAGAGGGCAAACAGATAAGTATTTTCTACTAACTGAACAATAAATCTAAGACAAGTACATTACTCAGGCTTACTCAGATTCCAACATGTCAGATTACCAGCGATTTGTCTCCCCTATTCCAAAAATGCGTCCATGGTATGATATAGTTGTGATATAGTTGTTAGATGCATGATAAACCTCATTACAAAAACCGAACATTTTAAGATTGTTCCGGAAGATTGAAATGCATTGGAGGGACCGGGGAGGTTAATATCTCTGTGAATCTAGAGTCATTGATAGGGTTTGGTGGAAATGGACCATTCATAGGTACTCCAAATTGATTCATGATATGAGGGAATGAGTGCGGAGGTGTTGGGGCATTCCTAGATGGAGCAACAGATCCGAGGGGTATCAACCTATCACGATATGCACCCGGTACGTCAGTGACAGCATCCAACGAGGCAGGTCTAGCAGTGGGTAGAGCCAGAGCTGAAGAGGGAGTGTTCGTAAGCTGCTCCCCTGTGCGATTATAATTGCGCTCGCGGTCCTTATGATTCCGTTCCCGGTCCCTATCTCTATCGCGGTCACGGTTCCTCTTCTTATGTTTATCTTTGAATCCGTCATCTCTTTCTTTGCCCTTAATGTGGTCGCGGTCTCTTGGTTTGTCTCTATCTCGATTTCGATCCTTTTCGCGCCGTGCTCCAGATTCTTGACACTCCCTATCTGGTTCTCCATCCAGATTTTTGATCCTTGTGGCTCCATACTTGTCTTTATCCTTTTCCCTCCCACGTTCCTTGTCATTGTCCTTTTCCTTCTCCCGATCTTGCCCTTGGTCTCGAAACCGTTCTTTGTCTTTATCCCTATCCTTCAACTTCTCTCGGCCTCGCTCTTTGTCCCTTTGCCTATCTCGTTTCCGTTCCTTACTCTTCTCTGTTTCTCTATCCCTGTCCCTGTTTCTATCCCGATCCCTATCACGGCCATCCCGATTCCGGCCTTTGTCTCTAGGTCTTTCCTGCTTCCGAAAGATGTCTTCATCTTTGCCCCTCGTCCTCGGCGGATCTTTAGGCGACCTCGGCAGCGAACTTTCCTGATACTCCTTACCATTAAGCTCATGGCCTAACGACCTTGATCTGCTACGTCTCCTGTGTCCTACATTTGTGGGACCACTGGATCCCGGAACCTCGGCAACGGGGGTTAATGGTGAAGCAACTAACCCAGCGACCCGAGGATCTGTCCGTGTACTGGGTCCTCCCAGAGATAAGCTGGGACTGAAACTTCCATTGGCTGCACTTTCATCGGGATAGTTAACGATAGTTGGTGCGCGTGGCATACCAATTCCAACAAGATTTCGTCCATCAGGTATCTTGATTGAAGAGCTTCCGCCGCGGACTTCGACGTCTTCTGCAAGGGTATAAATTGCAGGAGACAAGGAATCAGGAGAAGCACGTCGGTTGTATGGACTTTGGGTGTATACAGCTGGGTCAGAAATTTGTCGTCCACGGGAAGGTTCGGGACGTAAAACATTTTCGATCAAGGGAATATCGTCGCGATGATGATTGGATCTGTCTCTTCGACCTCGCTCCGGTTTTCTAGAGGGACTAGCGTCCCTGTCCCTGTCCCTGTCTCTGTATATTCTTTCTGGGCCATTGTCTCGTCCAACTTCTTTCACTTTTCCTTTTCCTTTAGCTCTTTCTCCCTCTCTCTGATTAGGACGATCTTCCTTCTCCTCAGCTCCTTTTTTTTGCACCAAACTAAAGGAATTCACTTCTGCAGTCGAAACCTTTGTGCTCTAGACGAAACGCCAATAGGTCAAAGTCAATCTGGAGTAAAGGCACACGTACTTGGTCCACCTTGCCAAGTCCGTTCTTGGAACTGGGGTTAGCAAATTCGGGAATAGAGTTTGGCCCAGTGGTATTTCGAGATCGGGAATGACCATGCCAGGTGCCTGTTGGGTCGATAGATTTGTGTTTCTTCGCTTTGTCGAAATTCACCTATGACACATGGAAAGATAAGATGGATAGATTTAACACAAAGACATAACTTACAGGTTTAACAGTTGAGGAATCGAACCAGGGTTCAGGCGTCAGGGCACGCAAAGGTTGGGCATTTGCCTGGGTAAGTCAGTTAAGTTTAATAGATGAAGGTACGAGTTTTACATACTTTTAAATTTGCGGTGGATATTGAACTATCATCGACCAACATCTCTTGATCCATGGCCTCGAGCGCTGCCTATGCTCGAAGACAATTAGCCATAGAATGCAAGGAGCGGAAGCTGCGATGTTTACCTGTATATCTTCGACAATCGATCTGGCTAGGACTTGAGCACCGTGTACAGGCGTGTGTGGTTTGACGAGTTTACCTCCCGCAGGTCTGCCATTGGCAAACAAACTGAGAGCCAAGAAAACATGTGTGATTTTAATAAAGCAGAGGTAAAAAGCTTTACCCACTTTTTGAACCTCTCACTGAACTCTTCCCATGGCTTTATGTTTCCGTAGAATCGTACTTTGCTCTCTTCCAGAAGTTTCTCTGCCGTAGTAATGTAGTTCACTTTGCTTTCAGATTTTTCCCGACCCGTTAAACCAGCGCCAGTCGGTTCAGTGGGAGAATTGGGTTCAGACCATGATCGCTCTAATGAAGGAGCTCCAGTAACACCGGCACGCTTAGACGATACATTCTTGGGACCAGCCCTATTTTGATTATTTTTCTTGAACAGCCAAAATCCCTTTATACTTGGTCCGTCATTTTCCCAAAGTTCCACCGGTGTCAAATTCAGCGGAGGAGCTTGTTTGGGGAGGTTCTCGGGATAAGCAGAAGGGGGAATTTCCGGCTGCAAAATGCGGCTACTAGAGTTAGATTTATGAGACATTTCTGAGAGGGTCAGACGTAGATCAAGACTTAGGCATCGAAAAGAGCGAGGAATGTCAAGTAGATTGTGGCGCGTGTATCTACATGATAAAAGCTCAAGCCGAAAGCATCAGTTGCCGCAGTCAATGTTTGTCAACAGCTTCTGATACAAGCTTCTGATACCGAGAGGTCAGTCACAACCACTTCTGTTTGGAAGGTTATCGTAATCACTAAACCTTTCCAGTGATTGCTATCTCTGAAGCATGTTCTCTCACTGAAGGGACAATGCTATTCCCACCAATTCATGCATTCAATTACTCGTGACTGCACCCCATTTGACCACCTGAGCAATCTTTGACATATGATTGGCAAATTCTCGGCCTTTGCTTATCTATACGTATTTAAGCACTGAAAAGTGCCTCCTGTCTTGACCTCCTACAAGTGGGCAACGTGACTTGGCCTGACCATGTCCGCTAACTCTGCCGCCAACTCTGTTCCTCATCCAACTCTAATCAAGGTATGCCCTCATTTTGCATTATGGATAGGTCTGCTGACAGTAGGCCCTAGGTTGACCCATTCATGTGAGAATGAGGGCACTTTGTTTCCCTGGCTATCTGACTCGATCCAGTCCTGCAGACCAACAAAAAGTAGGACAGCACTCCATCTACATTTTGAATATAGACTTAGTCATTTCCTAACTTATAAGGGCTTACACAATCGGTGGCAGTGAGTATCTACTTCCTCGTGGATGTTTCATTTAATAATGGACTTCTAGTCCTGATATTCCACCCGTAGCCACAGTCAAACCAGGACAAGTGAGCCTCCTCAGCTGAACGTTGCAGAAATCCAGTTCAAAACTTTCTTAGACATTCAAAGTGGAATGTGTCGGTAAGACTCCTTGAATTATTCGCAATCATGAAGGACCTTACGATCCTGGGAATCAGACTGGACTGGTGGCCAAATTGGCAACAATGATTGTGTGTTTTTTTTTAATCCTTTGATGACTTCCGAAATTCATGACTGGTTCACTGTTCGTCAGGCAGCGATGACATAAAAAGTTTGGACCTTACCAAGGTGCACAACCTTTCTGGACCTATAGCTGTTGAAGGAGCAGAGCCGGGTGATTGCTTGGTCGTTGACATACTAGATGGTACATTCAATCCACTGTTCTCGTCTCAAGTCCTCTTCTCAAGGATTTTGTCTTCCAGTCGTTCCTTTCGAGAATATGCCATGGGGTTTTACAGTATTTTTTACTTTCTTGTCATCATCCAGAATCATCATTTACATGTCCTGATTGCAGGGTATATTCGAGCTCGAGAACGGTGGAGGTCTCTTCTCCAAGGAATTCAACAGCAGGGCATGTAAAGCCATTTGGGACCTTCATGGTAAGCCAACTTTTCTCGGAACCAGTCCACATCAATCTAATTCTTTTATCGAGGTGTCTATGCTTCCTCTCGTCATATTCCTGGCGTTCGTTTTGCTGGTGTCTCTCACCCAGGTCTGATAGGGACTGCGCCTTCACCAGAGCTCCTGTTAGCATGGAACAAACGCGAGGCTGAACTCATTCAAGTTCATGCAGAATCCGTTCCTCCGGTGGCATTCCCACCTGAACCACGTGGAGCTTACATTGGCCAAGGTCTCCCAAAAGACGTCTTCGAGAAAATTGCAAAGGAAGGTGCAAGAACGATTCCTGGGCGTGAGCATGGGGGAAACTGTGACGTGCGCAGACAACTTGTGTGAATGTCTGTTATTGTGCTGATGGTTTTATACAGATCAAGAATCTTTCTAGGTATGCTCTTCTCAGCGAGGCATAACCCTATTTTTGGACTCATTTTTGTGGGAAGAGGCTCTCGGTGCTATTTTCCTGTCTTCATCCAAGGAGCAAATTTGTCGGTCGGGGATCTACATTTCTCTCAAGGCGATGTGAACCTTCCATTTTGACAATTATATCAGATGTTGATGCCACTTTACAGGGTGAAGTGAGCCTTGTATCATAAAAAATAAAAAAGAGATGGTTGACTTCTTAGCCTCTAGATGTCGTTCTGCGGTGCGATTGAGATGGTTTGTATTTTAATATAAATTTTATTGTTACTCAAAATTGTCCTTAGGCTGGTGTCATCACCTTATCAACAAGTATTATCAAGGATGGCGTAGAGAAATTTGGACTGAAGCAACCTATTTTCCTGGTATCCCCTCAGCATCTCATGTCTCATGAGTCTGACTAACAATCCTAATAGCCGTCTCCAGTTGACCCGTTATATTCCCAGAAGGTGGTTTTTTCCTCTTGACTAATTCTGATCGTGCTTATTCGCCTTCTTAAGCTCGTATTTGAAGGAATCAGTGTTGATATCCGTAAGCCCTGCATTTTATGGGGGCTGAGGGTCACGATCAATCCTCATGGTCAGATGGTGATGGGAAACAATACAACATGGATGCGTAAGTCAACACTTGACGCTGAGCTGAATCCTTTGAATAAGATATCTAGTTATGTCGCATATAAGCAAGCCGCTTTAAACGCCATTGCGTATCTGCAAAAGGTGCTGTACGCTCATCACTTCTTTTAGACCATTACTGACCTATTGTCAAGTTTGGATACTGTAAGCCAAACATGTTGTCGGGGGCAAAGTTTACTTACCCTGTTTAACCATCAGCTCGTGAACAAGCATGTATGCGTTAATGGTTCTGTAGCCCTTCGTCCTTTTGACAATCATCGGTTATGAACAGACCTCCTGCTCTCTGCTGCTCCCGTAGAATCTCATGTCGGTAGTATTGTTGTAAGTATCTCATTTATCCGTTAAGAAGAATGATAAATGTTGATTTTGGTTAGGATTCTCCCAACGTCTGCGTGACACTAGGTATTCCTACTGGAATCTTTGAATATGTGTGTCTGATCGATATGTAAGACTTAACTGATCACTCAGCTTTTTTCCATTAGGACATCTTGCCTAAGCCTGAAGGACTTACTAAGAGAGACTTTGGTCAATGTGCTATTAGGAGTGATGGAGTGCTCTAGTGATTTCTTGATCATCTCCAATTAACAATGAAAATTTGGCTGATTGACCGGCTTTATAAATGAATATACATCTACTTTGAGGAGAGGCTCCTTCCTTGCTTGAATGGCATCACAATGCCATTTTCATAGATCTGTAGCCAGGCATGTCCTCCCATCCATTACGTCTTCTCGTCGTTGTGAAACAGAATCTGAAGCATCTCACTCGATGAAAGATGTTGGTAGCATTTACTCCTTTACTCTCTCCCAGTTTCCACTACTCATATTGGTACAAACACAATACAAGTAACTAGTTTCTTGTGCGAGCATGCTCAGTTGAATGACAGTCAGCCTTCAGGTCGTCAAGTATCACACTATTGGTGGCATTACTTCCGCCATGGTTACTTGCGCCAGTACGGGGAGGTCGTCGACATTGAAACTCAAACTTGGAATGATAATGATTCAGGGAACAGGTTATAGCTTTGTTTTCTTACTTGGCGTCCCCAACATCGACATGTGCAGGCTTCTGAGGCGAGACTTGCCTATGTTATCAAGAATGATAACCTCTATGAGCATGGGGATATTTTAGATTGAGAGACTGGTTTTGATGGATGTTGAGTCGTGGTCTTGGGCCCTGAGGCCCCCCTCCGACCGATCGAGTGTATTTGTGAAGACTCTGTGAACGAGCACAGGTTTCGGTCATGGCTAAATGAACTCGTCGGCCACTATAATGATGACCCTTTTTAGGATTGCATTACTGAACAGATTCCGAGAGAACTAACGAGTGTGAGTGAATCTCTTTTTATCGTCAAAGGTTTTTTTTTGAGAATAACCAATGAACTGCTTACAAAGAAGACTTAAATTCGCATAAACGTATCCCTTTTACTCCGAACAATCTTGTACCCTCTCACTGCCTTCCTTTCTTGTCTCTGCTGCCACTTATTCCTGACCTCGTTCGCAGATACGTTCTGTACTTCGACTAACTCTTTGACTTTGAGGATTTTACCAGCGATGTCGGAAGAGTGTTTGTGGAAGACGATCTGGTTGCGTTTATGAAAGCCGAGAGCTTCGAGAGTGCGGGTTATGGAGTCTCCAAGCGCGATGCCGGAACGGCGAAGCGTTATTTTGTAGTGGGTGGGAGGTGCATTGGAGGTGCTTGTAGCGGTGGAGAGGGCCCGTGTAAAATAGTGAGAGAGGAACAAGCGTGGTGAGGCCATTCTGAGAGAAAACAAGATGTTCATTCTATGATTTGTCACATGTGACTTAACAGCTTAGGTCGCTTTTATTACCACCTGGCAGCATGGCATCACAGTTAGAAACGATGCCAAGCATACAGTCCTCCCAAGCTGAGGTATGGTACCTCAAGGATATCCTTTTTGGACCACCGGGAGAGGAAAAGAAAGAATATAAGATTATAACTCAGAATTTCAACGGGTATGCTCCTTACATCCCCGTTTGCCTTGACTTCATATCTGTTTGTAGACCTTGCTCGTTTATTGCTATATGTAAGCCCCATACGTATTGGGTAGTTGTCTCGAAAGAAACCGATGAAAATGTATACATAGGTAATATCTTGATTTTGCGGGACAACATTACGATACTTCCGCCTGAGAGAAGAACAGTATCTTACGAATTTCTTTCTCAGTTAGTTGCAGAATACCTGTTGAAAAGTAGTCCCGATGTTGACATATCCTCTGCACTGGAAATTATGCCGTATACTCAGAGTGAGTGTGTCTTCCGTGTCTTTACGGTTTCTGTTGACTTGGGGGATCTTCAGAGGGAATGGATCTGAATCCTTTGTTTACATCATCGACGTCTTTTCGACCATCAGCACACACTGTAGGAGGAGGCCTTGATCTCTTTATAAAAGCGAAGATTGACTTGGTGCATGGCTGGTTAGTCGAACCTGATTCAGAGGAGAGGGAAGTTGTAACGAAGGTTGGAGATTATGATAGAGCAGTGGAGTTAATTGCGGAAGTGGACCATTTGACAGGTGGCAAGTTAGTCTTGGACGAGGAGAACTTGTTCAGAAATGATAATGTGAGTGGTAGCGGTCGTCTGGAAGATGGATCAATCCATTATTCAGACGAACAAAAAAAGAAAATCGAGGATGGTGAGGATGTTGGTTCGCCTCACCTTGATGGCTCATTCATTTGGAGTAATTATTAGCGATTATCATCAGGCGATTCCTTGGATCCACGTCTTCACAACTAACATATCACGGTCTCTTCCATCTTGTTCAGTCACTCCGTCCGTACACGCTTTATGCACTTTTCCGCAACTCCCACCTCTCAGTAATCTATAAGACTGTTCACAAGTCCAACAACAACTTCAACAGTCACACAGATCTCACTGGCACTAAAGGTGAAGAAAAAGAAAAAGAAGAAGAAGCAATATTATACAGCCTCGCCACAGACCAGATATTCGAACACGAATCTTCTATAGTATGGGAACGTCTAGAAGACGTGGATGGAAGTTCATCAGTCTGGGTCGATAGTGATTTCCGCCATGCTATTCCTGTAGGAGGTGATTTTGCTGGTCAAACAGCCGAGGAAGCTATGGCTGCTGCAGAAATCGCTGCTGGGATTGTTGAGCCCTCGGAGTGAGTATAATTCAATACTGAGTTCCATGTCAACACTGATACTTGATAGTCATGAACTTGCTAGACAGTTACAGGCAGAAGAAGAGCAATTTGCACGCCAGGAACAAGAAAGATATATCCAAAGACAACGAGAACATGTGGCTTATGAACAAGCGCGGAGGCAGGCGATGGAAAAGGATAGAGCGGCGAAGAAGAAACATAAGGACTGCGTTCTTATGTAATTTATGAACGGTAGTCGGATGGTTTTGATGATTGGGACTCGAGCTTGTACTGTTTATCTGTTCTTGGATTCATTCGATGATCTGTTGAAATCGAGACAGTTTGTTAAACTGTCGTCTCGACTGGGAATTGAATTCTGAGTTTGGATGACGTAAGCATCAGACGGTAGAGTCACGTCAGTATAACTTAACTGGAGCGTTAACTATAGAACATCGTCTGAACGTGTCGCGATGTTCGTCAATTGGATTGTGAGGGTGCCTCAGAGGTAAAATTGAAGAGCTCTTAAATCAAGACACTCTTGCGCCTTCCTCTCTTCACAAACCAGAACAAGTCTCAAAGTAAGTTGTCCTATATTATTCCACTGTGAACAGTGCAATGCAACCTGGGTCAAGAGATGGTATGCAGATCCCTGACCATCTTACTACAATATTTATGTTTGGCACCCGTAGCAGAGCTGATTTTCTACCAACTCCTTTGTCATTGTTCTGGACTTTGTGAAATTATCTTCAGGAGCAACCATCACAGTCGACTTTCTCGAATCATGTGGACCGAGTTTGATTTGCTGGTCGATCTATTGCCCGACTTTTTGTTAAAAATTGGCCTGGCTTTTAGGAGGGCTGCGTTTCGTCCAAGCCTTAGGTGAGTACCATGTCTTTCATGAGCTGTCTTGCGCGGTGTTCTGTGTAGGAGGCAAATTGTCGCATGTTTGGAGTGCTTTTTGCTCATGCATGTACTCTTAGGGCCATCCAGACAGTCTTTCAGCTAGCAAAATCACTCTCAAGGACAATAAAACGTTCGACCTCGAAAATAGGCAATGCCGATGATCCGATATTTCATCGGAGATTGAAGGTACAAATCTCCACCGTTTATCTTATCTTATCTCCTACTTCCACTGCTGTTCGCCTGTCATGCCGCCATACCCAAAACAGCCCGTTGCTGACTCTCTCAACCCTTGTTATTGCCCTTCTGTTCCTGCACGCGCATATATTCATAATCTACATCAAGACTTGATATCAAGCAAGGCTCCGGCTTTATCTCGGAAATCGGTTAATAATCCATTTGCAAGACTTTTGGCACAGTGCCTTAGTACCCCCAGTGCTGAACAACATGATAAAGGCGTTTTGTACTCGGAATCTGACACGTCTCTCACGTCGACTTCGTCTAGCACGAACACTACCATGTCAAATAACTCTTCGTCTCTGTGTTCAAGCTCTAGTTTTGCATCTGGGTCTAGGAGCAGAGAGGAGCAATTCCATTCTGTATCTGGTCAACCTCGCGCCTCGAATACTGGAAATAAAAAAAATGAGTATATGTGGTCTGATGCTGCTACTCTGGGGACAAACGCTGCCGCCTCCAATATTACCACAAACGGCATCGAGACTCTTGATTCTAGTCATGTGGATAACTTATTACTCGGGAGATTCAACGGACTTCGTGACTCACGTCTTCTTGCTCGTTCACCACGCAAGCGCAAATTACTCCATAACAATACTGCTGCTGATGACGATGACTCCGATCCTGATAGCGATTTGCGGGGACCGCCAAAACAGATGAGATCGGTCCAAGGGAGTCCGCAGAGGAGTTTTGAGGTTTTATTGAAGCGAGAAACTTTGGAATTTGACAAGTTTCCCTCGTCTCAAGACGAAGGAAAGGAAGGCCGATTGTCTTTCGGATCGGCTCAGGATCAAAATTTGACACAAAGAGAGACTGTTGCACGTTCTTCGGATCCGTTTCTTTCACCTAGACCACATATTACTGCATCTCCTACTGCTGATGCCTTGGCACCCCAGGCAGTTCTACGTACGAAAGAACAGTTTATGGAGAGTATTAAACAGGTAGCTCCGATGATTCGTATCCCCGATAGTATTAAGGATCCGCAAGCTCTTGCACGATACTTGGGGAGAAATGGTATGTCTTTGTTCACTTACAATTCCTGTTCAGTTAGCTGATATTTAGTTACTCAGGCCTACTGACCACAGCTTTAATGTGTGTCCTTGCCGTATCCAACGTTCAAGAACTTTTGTTAGGTCCTTCACTTCAGGACTATAATGGATTGAACATTGGACCACCTGATTTATTCCGAGGTGTGTATATCTGAGTGTATGGGAGTTTTTTTCATGCTTACTTTGTGTATTCTTATTCACAGAGCTACATCGATACGGGACTTTCAGGAATCTGGTCAGGCTATCTTGTGATAATGTATCGCTGAAGGACGACAGTATGGTTTACCTTCATTGCCTTCCGCTCCAAGACTTGAGTCTCAGTGGCACCAATCTCACGAACGCAGCGTAAGGTATCTCTAACATCTTTTGAATGACAGCTTATCGTGTCCTTCTTGACATAGGATTTTCCTTCTGATCCCACTGAAGCGTACACTGGTCCACTTTTCGATTGGCAAGAACCCGGCAATCAACGACGACGCTATACCTGCCTTGATCATGCTTAAGAATCTGAAGCTTCTCATACTCGAAGGTACTCATGTTGATATGGGCGGATTGCGCCGGTTTGCAGGCAGTATATATTCCGAGGATAGAAAATTGAGAATAGAGATCCCTCTACACTGCCAACACTATTTAGGCCGTGAGCTCCTCGTCTTATCTCGTCCAATTAAACTACTCACCGAATACCACATGGTGACAGACATGCATCATCACTACCTCCTTCACCCTGTTCCTCCTCTTCTCAATAGGTATGATCGTGAGGATATTTGGAACCTTCAACTTGTGGAGCTGCGGAAAAATTTGGCAGCCCATAGCGCCGTGAACAGAGCAATTTTGACGACGGGGAATAAGACAGAGATGAGGTTGAGGTTGAGCGATGTGTTGATGAAGAGGGAAAGGGATTTGATGGTGAAGAGGATGTATGAGGACGGGTTGTTAATGATAGTCGGTGGTCATGTTATTGACGGGCGACTGAGTTTTGGTGTTGTTGAGGATGAAATTGACGAGGAGAGTGATGTGACTAATGACTAAGGTAGGAGGAGTGCAGGAATCGCGGAATGATTGAGTGCCTTACTTTTCCTCGCTGAGTGGTGTTGTGGCATTTTGTGTGCATCGCTTATTTCTAGAATTCAGTGTGCTTTTCACTTTGCACCGACTTTTCTTTCCCTTGCTGTCTAGGTTTTTGCTAACTTATCATGTAGTTAAGTACTCAACATAATGAAATCGGATTCTTGGTGTATCGGCCATGCCAGCAGTCTAAAGACACTTAAATTGGTTCAATGATAGATTAATTATACGACCAGAAAGTCTAAACATATTGTAACATGTCCATCTTTACCAAAGTTTAAGGAGGGGATGTTTGTTTCGGGAAACTAGGTGCGAACTTCTTTTCCAAAGAGCGCTTAGCACGGACAGGACCGGCGGTGATGGAGGGGATAGTGCGGCAGTTGGAAGAAGAGGGTGCAGGGTGAGCGATAGGGGTAGGAGGTGTGCCTTGATGGAAGGTGCTAGTACCGTATACACCCATTGGGAGACTAAAAAAAAAAAAAAAAAGATTCCCACACACCCAAAGGAGGGGGGGGGGGGGGAGGGGGGGGAGTGGGAAAAAGGGGGGGGGGGGGAGAGAAAGGGGGAGGGGGTGTGCCTTTAAAGGAAGGGCCAAGACCCAATACACCCAATGGGAGAAAAAAAAAAAAAAAAAAAAGATTCCCACACACCCGAATGAGAGGAGGTCAAGACACAAAAGGAGAGAAAAAGTACATACGCATCGTCGCCTTGGCATTGTTCAAAGACGCCGGGTTCGTAGTTGCCGGGCATGTTCTGTATTTAAAGTTTCATGAGAGGAGAGAGAGGGAGAGGGGAAAAACGAAACGTACCCATTCACAGCCCATCTCGTCGTAGATATTATTACACAATTCAGAGGCGCGAGGACCATGACATGCACGAATACAGAACATGGAATCGGATATGAAGCTCGTCCAAGCGTGGTATTGCATACCCTGATGAAACGTATTACCATACACCAATCCACCGACTACAAAAATCAAAAAAAAAAAATCAAGTAGGTGATAGATAGAAGAATGAAGAGGAAGATTACCAGGATTGCCTTTACCAGTAGCTCCACGATAATCGAGTTCACCTCCGTAATCACCTTTAAGCACGTTAACACGCGTGAAATCACCTACGGCGGTGATTTGGACGTAATCGGGTGTTTGGACAAAGTGAACGCCGTCGAATGTTCCATCTGGAATAACGCGAGTACCGTACCCTGATTTGGTGCAACTGGCGACTTCGTATTCTTCAGTGTTACCGATATTTCCGGGGCTAGCTAAAGAAAAAAAAAAAAAGAAAAAAAGAAGTTGTAGGTGTGGAGGCTGAATGGGGTTTATCGTATGGAACTTACGTGGTGAGAAAATGCAAAAGTCGTCTGGGCCACTACCAAGTTTGTTTGATCAGGCTTCATGTAGAGAGAGAGAGAGAACAAACTCACTTTATCCATAGAGTTTGACAATTCGAGTTTGGGCTCGAACCAGTACCACAGTTATTAGTCCCGAATTGACCATCTTGACTCTGTTGAGGAAGAGTATTGGCCATGTACCCTGTATTCCAAGTTTGATTGGGGTTCCAGACACAGTCCCAGAGGTGAATCTAAGGTTGAGGGATTGTATGAGAAAGAAAAGAAAGAAAAGAAAAGAAAACAACATACGCGAGTTCCGTCGGTAGTACTTCCCTCTGTAAGATCCGCACATTTGTTACGGTTCTTCCAAATGATACGATATCCCCACTACAAAAAAGGCATGTTAACACACTCCCTCTCCCTCCCTTTCTCTCACAACTTACAATATCATAATCCCATAACTGATTCGCACTCTGACTGACACAACTCCAAATTTGCAAGTTATTCCCATTCGAAGGGTTACCATCCGTCACATCCAAACACTTGTCGCCGAAAACTTTAACAGCGCCGTCCTTGAATTCCCATAATTGAGATTGAGCACCGGTGCAACCTTGTAAAGTGACAGGAGCACCGTCAGAGTTGGAAGCGGCCGTGATACATTTGGCTAAAATTGATGGAGTTTAGTAGAGTTTCTTGGCTTGGAATATGTATATATTGGACGTACTGTTGTCGAGGATATTTTGAATCAACAACTTTCCTTTGAACCTAGAGTAATAGAATCAAAAAGTGGTCTTGAGAGAGAGAGAGGAAAAAGTCAACATACATGGGCGTAGTCGGGTCAGCCGCCAAGACACCCTGAATCCACCCCAACGCCACGAGGGCAACTAGTTTCACGAGACACGTCTTGGTAGAAACCTTCATGAGTTCTACAAGTTATAGACGCTAAAAAGAATGTGGAGGAGACTAAAGAGAGAAAAGGTCAAAGTGAGTGAGTGGAAGGAGAGACGGCTGACAATAACAAGAAGAACACGCGGCGAAAGGGAGGACCCGTTCTTATACCGTTTTCGCTGGCAGGTTAATTCAAGAAGAATGATCTGAACCGACCCCTGAAGGGTTTCCCCCCCTGATTGGGTCTAGCCAGCATTTTTTTTTGTGGTCCCGAAAAGTCGTGCCTTGTCTAGAAGCACAGCGTGTGATGTGATGTACTACTTTTTTTGATGATGGCCAGTGTTTTACCCGGGGTCCAACACACCATTGTCGTCGTCGTCGTCGTTGATAGCTTTCGTATTGGTAGATTGCAGTCTCAGGAAATCTATTTGTCCATTTTTTCAAAGAAACAACATGCCTTGCATCAGATATGGTTTTCAACACATGGATTTGAGTATCTAAACATCAGTCCTTGAGAGCCTTTATTTCAAGCTCACTCTGTTCTAGACGTTGATCTACAGAGACCCCCACGCTTTTTGTTGCTCTCAAACGCGCAATGAGTTTTCTATTGTGCGCAATAGCAGCGAGCTGGGCATGTTTGATAGTTCCTGTTGGAATGATGAGGGATGAGATGGACAGGTTTGAGGTGGCAAGTACCAGAGAGGTGGACGACGTGTGGTATTATTTTCAAGGCGCCAATGTCGTTGAGGAGGGTGACACCACCCCAGGCGATAGAGAGTCTATCCCTCGCCACGCGAATGATAGCAACATGGGTCATGGGTGAAACGTATTTCACTAGAAACGAATCAGAAAAAAAAACAAGCGACGTGGAATCACTAGACCTGTCAGAGAAAACCCAACCGCACCCCATCCAGCATCGCCGAAATGGGAGAGAATGCTCTGTTTGAGGGCGCTGTGTACCGCCTTTGCATCGAGTGGTTCAGACGACGACGGTCCAGCAACAGCGATGAATTCCACGAGAAGCCAGCGATTCTGAGATACTCAGCGTTGCCACTATGAAAAGAAAAGCAAGTCACCTTGAATCTGACCATGTTCACGTGCAGAGAAAAAAAAACATATGAAGTCTGACACTCTCAAAACGAAACTCGAGGCGGCGCTGTCTTCCCGCGATGACCGACACATCCGCCGCAGTCTCCCCGCCTCGCCGACAGCCCCGCTCACCGACTTTACGTCCAACGACTACCTCTCTCTCGCTGCCTCCCACCGCCTCCGCGCACATTTTCTAGCCAAGCTCTCAACAGCCCACGATGTCCTTGGTTCCTGTGGCTCCCGTCTCCTCGTCAATGGCCACGCCCATGCCCAGCTCGAAGACCGCCTGTGCCAGTTTTTCGGTACAGAAGCTGCTCTGCTGTTCAATTCCGGGTTTGACGCCAATGTGGGTTTTTTTTCGTGCGTTCCACAGCGGGGAGATGTGATCGTGTATGACGAGCACGTCCATGCGTCTGTCCACGACGGCATGCGCGCCTCCCGTGTCCATCGACAGTCCTTGATCTCCTTTGCTCACAATTCAGTCGAGGCTTTACGCTCGGCACTCACGACGGCCAGGAATCGGATAGGAAAAGGACAGAGCGTGTTGGTTGCCGTGGAGAGTTTGTACAGTATGGATGGCACGTTTGCGCCTCTGGTGGACATGGTGGGGGTCATCGACGACGTGTTCCCGGCTGGGAACGCCTATCTCGTCGTCGACGAAGCCCATTCTACGGGTATCTATGGACCCCAGGGCAGAGGTCGCGTCGCCCTGCTGGGGTTGGAGGACCGAGTCCTGGCTCGGCTGCATACGTTTGGCAAGGCATTGGCAGCGTCGGGGGCGGTGGTGGTGACGAGCAGCGTCGTCAAAGACTATCTGCTCAACTATGCACGGCCCCTCGTCTACACCACCTCTCCAACATACGCCACCATCATCGCAGCAGACGCCTCCTTTGACATGCTCATAGACGGCACAGCGTCCTACGTATGTCTTTTTCTTATTGTATCGTCTCTCATTTACACCGACTAGCTTTCAGAACGCCTCCTCCTCCTCTCTGCCCGTTTTACTCAGTCTCTCACATCGTCTCTGTACAACATCCCACCCTCGCTCGTCACCATCCAAAAAAACGACCCCTCACCCATCGTGCCCATCCTCACACCCCACCCTCACTCTTTATCAGCTTACCTCCTCCGTCGCGGCATGAACGCCAGACCCATCACCTGGCCGACAGTCCCCAAGGGCAAAGACCGCGTCAGAGTATGTCTGCATGCCGCGAACACGACTCACGATGTCGATAGACTTGTCTGCGCAATCGTAGAATGGGCGAAAACACGAGATGGAATTGTTAACAGTAAACTATGATTAGGAGTAATTTCTGATCAAGAGTTAGTCAACGAATAAAAGATTTTTTTTGATAGAAAAACTTCCGATTGCAAATTACTCAAGGTCACCTGGCACTCGAAGGAAGGTGCCATTCCATGTACAGTGCTTTTGTTTTCTTCCTAGTTGAAAAAAGAAACAAACAACACACACCTCATTTACTGCCGCATCCTGACTTTTAATCCAATCACACCTCCACCTCTCCCATCCCAACACCGAATAACCGCTCTACAAACAGGACACCTGGGCACATTCTCGCCCGTATTCATCGCCACACCCATACTCGCTCCCCTATGCAGTGTGGTCTTGACAGCCGTGAACAAACACGAACCACAACAGACATGACCACAGGGCGTCAACGTCGCATTACTCGGTGGAAAAAAACAGATCGGACATGTGTATTCGGATAACGGTTCATGAGACGAGGAGGATCCGAATTGGGATTGGGTGGGAGGAAGGGTTGGTGAGAGGGATATTGTAGTTGCTTTGCTTTTTCCTTTGCTTTTGCTTTTGTTTTTGTTTTTGAGAGGTAGAGATAAACTTGTTTCCTCTTCTAGTTTACGTTTTTTCGACGAGTCATCTGTCTCGCTCTTGATTCTTGAACTAGGGCAACCTGGACTAGCAGGGACACTCGGTGGTGGTGGCGATGGCGATGGCGATGGCGATGGCTGAAGCAAGCTGTAGAGAGCGTCAGAGGGCTCTGCCTCTTGCATCTCAGCAAGTACTCGCTGTGAGCTGCCTTGGTCGTCGCCATCTGGTAGTCTCTGTCTTTTCCAGGGCCTCATCAGAACAGGACAGGAAAAGCGTGAGAAAGACAATAGCATTCTTTACGAGGTAATACAAAATGGCAACTTTACTCATCCTTCTTTCCTGGCAGAAACATCGTATGGTTCACACCTCCCGTTTGATCTTCACCACCACCATTTGTTTGTGTTGTCCTGGGAGGTCGCATATGTAAATGTTCATGACCTGGCGTATCCGGCGCAGGATGAAACGTCGACGGCGACAACCCAAGTCCCGTTGCTTGTTGCCCTGCACTGTGTGGTACAGGTAAAGACGGCGTACCAGGTCCAGCAAAAGGCGAAGATAGATACGGCGAAGGCACTCCCGGAGAAACAAACGTGGCAGAACCAGGCGTACTCGTAAAACTCCCTCCACCTCCATACGCAGGCGATCCACTATTACTCCCACCCCCTTCAAGCACCCAGCCATTCCCTTGTCTCACCATCCTACCCGATTGAGGTCTCGCACGAAGTTCACCACCTCCCCATTTCGAACGTAAACCGGCCTTGACTCCGGATGATTCAGCAGCAACAATACCCGGCGTTTGATCTGCTCCCGAAACCACTTCAACCGCGCGCCTAGTAATACGGAGGGCATATCCCATACAAACGAAAACGCCTCCAATCACACCGACACAACTGTTAAACACGACCGTGAGTCAAGGGCTTTTTTTTTGAAAGGGTCAGGCATACCGAATCACGAGTTGAATGAACGAGGTCGTTTTCTGATGAATCGTGATGCTCATAGGATCAAGATCAAACTTGAAGAAAATCCCGGGTGTTCCTTGACCGTGTTGGAACGTACGAGTGTAGTGCGTGACACTGTATTGATTCGTTTGAAGAGGACGACTACGAGGAGCAATATAAGTCGTCGGAACAACATGTAGGTAATATTGGAAGGCGGTGAAATCTAATACCGCGTCAGTGGTTAAAATAAGACAAGGCTACTGTCGAGACATACGTTCTTGTGTCATTTCAAAAGAGTCGTCAAGTGGTTGAGTGATATCAGGGAAATAGGGTCCGAAAGAGAATTCGGTGATGACATGAGAGAGATTCATTTCTGAGTTTGATTCAGATGGGAATGTATATCATGGAAAGATGCAGACATACTGGTATGGTCGACGTGCTCGTAGCTATTGTATCCATGACCGAGAGTTGTGATATGGAGGTTGGCTAGACTCGGTTAGCTTCCCGTTTGGTCTACCTGTACTTGAACCATACCCGTGACTCGTTTGACAGCCAGAGTACCATAGACTCTACAAGCCTTACCGTCCTCTTTATAATTGTACGTCGGCTTGAATTTAGGTTCAGGATTTCGGCGTAGAAGTGTATCAAAAAGACCACGGGATCTTCGCGATTGAGAAAGGACCTGTGAAGCAGACAGCACCTTGGAGTGCTCTCTATACAATTAACCCCCCCAAGCAAAAGCTACCATGATGATGACACTCACTTGAGCACAGATGCTTGCGAGACATCAAAGTCTGTCTGGACAAGAATCCATAAACATGTTCAACTCTGGACTATTCCACTCACGCCGTCCCGACGGACTTCACCGCTCAACAACAGCCTATCGCCCACGACGTCTCTCAAGTCGACGCTCAAATCTATACCAACTGATATCAATTGTCGATTTTCCATTGTGACTGAAATAACACTCACACCGACAAGGCATATTCACGAGCATGTCCAGATTCACGAGCATGTAGGGTGTGTTGTCCTTGTCGACGCTGAATCTATACTCGGGCCATCCCCAAATATATTCTCCAATATCGTTGAGCACGAACATGAACACGACCAACATGAGGAAAAGGGTGACGAAACCTCGACCTTGTGAGCGGGCTTTGTAGGCAGAAGGCACCTTTGGGAAGGCGTCGAATTTTGCGAGGGGAGCTGCAGCGGCATCGAGTTTGCTGAGTACAGATGACTCGTCTTCAGTGTATGCCATTGTCAGAAAAAAACAATTCCTCTACCACTTTTCGACGCTGACAACGTGTATATATTGTCTCGTGACTCGGACAATTAATAAAAGATCTAATACATCAATATTTCTTAGTAAAAGTATGCGAGGACGGCTGTTGAAACAGCCGTGGCGCCGAGAACAGCGTATCCTGTCACATAGCATGCCTTCACATTCATAACTACCCCAATCATCAATATCTCTACTGGAAAAAAAATCGTTTTTGATGATGACGCACATTTCACGGTGTCCCAAGCGAGATGCCTGAGACCATTAAACGAATGGAATGTGAAAGGTAAGGCAAGGATGGTCTTCCCGAGGTACTTTGCGCCGTCTGGGAGTCCTTGAACGAATTCTACGACATGCGCACTGTCGAATGTTCCGGGCGCAACTAGGTATGCCATCGAGAATCCGTACAAAACTTGATATATATATATATACAAACGCGTTGAGGGTTGGAAAAAAATAATCAACGACGAGTTGGAATGGACGTACGGACACTCAGACCGACTCCAGTGACTCGGTTAGCAATTGACATGATCCAGGTTATTTGAGGTTGGTAAATCGTGAAATGCGGGCTGCTTGGTCGTTTGAGGCGTTGTTGGTTGAGAATCGATTCGCTAGCTGAAGGTGGAAGAGACTCTGTCTGAATAGCCCTGGTGGGTAGACATTAGCAGTGCTCGGATAGCGGACTGGCTCATTTTTTTTTTTTTACCGTCTGTGGGGGGTATTGCGTAAAGCCAGCTGATGGTTTCGGACGGCTTTATGAAAAAAAGTGAATGGATGTACCCTGATGTTGAAGATGGTTCTGATAACTTACTGAGGCGAGGATTCGTAGCGGCCTTTCTGAACGCTGCACCAAGTCCGATAGTCCGAGTCAACATCATGTTGATAAATCAGGAATAGCGAGAGCAGAGCAGGTAGCCTCAAACTCCGCATAATCACGTGATTGTACAAGTGACATCAGAGAGAGAGAATTCTGTATTTGTATACCGCAACAAGCAAGCAGGTGCTGAGACGCGGTGGATGAGATACATAGCGGTACACTAACTGATAATCTGGAATTGGCAATCGAATTCCTGGAGTCTTGCTCTTCATGTAAATCTGACAGGAGCCTTCGTTCTGAGTGAAGCTCTAGAATTTGGACTCGTGATCTCCCAGGGGATCGCTTCTTCTCTATCAGTTATCGTGTTTCTTTGGGTCGCGTCAGTGCTGGTAGAGTACAGAAAAAGCACAGATAAAGAAAAAGACCACACGTTGCAATTTTTGAACATCAAGCTCAGATACCGACATTTCAGAATCAAGAATGGTCTGTCGTCTAAGCGTTCGAAAGAAGACTTTCTGAGATGGGGAGTACAGACGCTTGGATGAGCGTGTTCTCTTACACTATGGCTATGAAGTCTATTGGCCAAGGTAACATCAACGCTGTTCGGGAAAATGAAGTGGGTTAGGTACCGCGCGTCAGATCAAAAACATACGAGTTGTACTCGATTTGCTCGTCTGGGAGATTGAGATGGGAACCAGTGGAACCGAATTAAATCATATAAAAGGACCTCGAGGACCGACTGTGCGACAGTATTATGTTCACGTGCAAGCAGCATCAGTGAACAGCGCCTGCAAACATATGTTCGTATTCGTTCCCTGTGTCTATCAAGCTATCTTTTTGATTCTTGTCTTTTTGTAAAAGTGGAGTCTATCCCTCTTCGGACCCTTCGCCCAGTACCCCTACACAAGATGAAATTCAGGTGTGTCTGTGTCTGTGTGCGTGCATATTTCCCAAGTCTGAACTGATCACGGATCGTCTCAGTTCTGCCCTCAAATTCAACGCCGTATCAGACTGGTGGGACGAGTATATTGCGTAAGCTTGCTTCTGTTCTCGAGCCATTTATGCTGGGTGTATGAATTGCATCACAACTCTAATAGCTATGATGCTTTGAAGAAATACATATATCAACTTGAGAAGCAGCAACATGACCACGAAACACTGAATCACACTTCCCATCGAGATCTAGAGCACGCTGCTCTCCTTGAAGACCACGATGTGTCAGATACTGACGCCCTTTTCATTCCTTTGTTGGACCGTGAGCTCAAGAAGATCACACGCTTCTATGAATCGCAGGAAAAGGAACTTTGTGAAGACCTGACCGAGCTTGAAAAAGATATTCAGAAGCAAGAAGATGCTGGGATGGAGGGTGGGGATCGTTATTTGGAGCAGAGTGATGACGAGGATGATGATGAGAGTATATCCATCTTTCTCAGTCCAGAAGAATCGCGCCGTCATCGTAAAACAAGCTCGGCAGGCAGAACTCGGAGAAGAACGAGTATGTGATGCTCTTCTTCCCTAGCTGCATCTTCCTAAAAAAATTTTTTTAGTATCGGGCCCCGCTATTGAAGGGCGACGTTGGAGCGCTTCCTCAGTGGATGATTCACGCAATCTTGAAGATAATACCATGTCATTCCCTAGATCCATGGGTTCAAGCGCTGCTCGATTCAGCAACGTCCGTGATAGCTGGAACACAGCTGCATTTGATGACGGTACTGTTTGGACAGCGAGGAATGACTATGCCTATGACACCCGACTCCTTTTCAAACGCCGTATCACTACCTCCTACATTGCATTTACCAACCTTCGATCTTACATCGACATCAATTACTCTGGTTTCCGTAAAATTATCAAGAAATATGACAAAGTCACATTTTCCGAGCTGAAGGACAAGTACCTCCATAATGTCGTTGAAACATCTACCCCGTTCTCTGAACAACACAAGACTAAGCTTAACGAATGTGTTACTCGCCTCGTGGAGCTTTATGCTAGATGTGTGACACAGAATGACAAGAGTACTGCCAAGCACCAGCTTCGTTTTCATCAACGTGAAAATATCGCTTGGGAACGTGATACTGTCTGGAGACAGATGATTGGACAGGAACGTCGGGGAGAAGGCAGCCGTATGGATCTCGGTGGTGCTACTCTTGTCAAAGATCCCGAGAAGCCCTTGGTGAATATACCCACCCCGGTCGGTCGGTTCAGAATCACAAGTAAGCTTATCTGGGGAACCATCGCCTCGGTCGCATTCGTTGTCTTGTTGAATATGAATATCTTCCAGGCAGAGGAAGCGAAGAACTGCTTAGCGATATTGGTCTTTTGTACGATACTCTGGGCATCAGAGGTAACTTTGATCCAACCCGTTTTGTCGAGTTGCAGATCGTATTTTGATTTCAGGCTATACCACTTTTCGTGACGTCCCTCAGTGTGCCTGTTCTTCTCATCGCACTCCGTGTCATCCGTGATGAAAAAGAATCTTTACGATTGTCAACACCAGATGCTACAAAGTCTGTGTAACTTTCCTTCTCATGTTTCTCTGCTACTCATTTGTCTTGCCTAGATATGTCTTTTCTGTCATGTTCAACCCAACTATCATGCTTCTCATAGGAGGTTTCACCATATCCTCTGCACTGAGCAAGACGAATATTGACAAGGTTATTATCACCCGCGTTCTGAGCTTTGCAGGTACCAAACCGAGGACTGTTCTTTTGGCATTTATGTGTGTCTCCTGCTTTGCGAGTATGTGGATTAGGTGGGTGTTGTCTGTTTCATGTTGGTTTACTTTGGTTGACAATTTTGTACAGTAACGTAGCAGCCCCTACGCTGTGCTTCACTTTGATCCGAGTACGCATTTTCGACAGTTTGTCATGCCGACATTTTCGCTTTACTGATATCTAGCCGATCTTACGAACACTTCCTCCCAAGTCCGCCTTTGCGCCGTGCCTCATTGTGAGTTTTCTATTGTTTAGATGACATGTATGTTGTGGACTGACCGCATCTGACAACTAGCTTGCTATTGCTCTAGCAGCCAATATCGGGGGTCAAAGTTCGCCTATTTCTTCGCCTCAGAACCTTATTGCGATTGGCGAAATGGAGTCTCCTATTGGATGGGGGTCGTGGTTTGGTGTTGCCCTTCCGGTCTCTTTCATTTCTATCATCCTCATTTGGGGTCTTCTGCTGCTCTCGTACCATCCCGAACGCTGTCCAGATGGTGACGGTGAGATTGAAATCAGGGGTATCAGACCGACTAAGGAGAAATTCACTGTCGAGCAGTGGTGGGTTACCTTTGTGTGCATTGTTACCATCGGGTTGTGGTGTGTTGAACATAGCATCGAGCGGTGGGTGGGCGATATGGGGGTGATTGCGCTTATACCTGTGCTGGCATTCTTCTCTACCGGTGTGCTGAAGAAAGTATGTGGTTTTCCTTATATTCTGGTTGCCAACTCATGGTTCTTTGACTTTATAGGACGATTTCGAGAGGTTTGCATGGACAATCGTGTTCCTTGCAATGGGTGGTATCGCTCTTGGAAAGGGAGTTTCTTCATCTGGTCTGCTTGAAATTTTACACGATGCTATCAGTAAACTCGTAGAAGGTTACAGGTTATACACTGTCGTGCTCATTCTCTCTCCTATTGTGCTGGTATGTCTTAATTCCTATTTCTGCTTCAACCTATGCTGGATTTGAATCACAGGTCATTTCAACTTTCATCTCACATACCATTGCGAGTGTTCTCCTCGTTCCTGTTGCTAAGGAAGTCGGAAAGAACCTGCCCGGCCAACCGCAAAACTTGCTCATTTTCGTAACGGCGCTTATATGTTCAACGGGAATGGGTATGCCGGTATCGGGATTTCCGAACCAGACAGCGTGAGTTTTCTGACTTGCTTCAAAATTTTGTCAGTCCCTGATAGTTGGCTGATTCAGGGCAACTCAGGAGGATGAGCTGGGGGAATTATACCTCTCGAATGTGGATTTTTTAAAGAATGGTATCCCTGCTAGTATCATCGCGACTGCGGTGAGTATTTATTCTTCTCGAGTGGCTGGTCCGTATAACCGTGGTACTGCATAGGTTGTATCCACGGTTGGTTTTGTCCTCATGAAATTTATCAGGTAAGCATCTAAATCTGTTTGGTCCCTTCCGGTCTCATGATTATCCGGCTGTCACTCTTAGTGTCTAGTTGCTGGTGGATCACATGCTTTGAGTTATAGATTTAGAACCTAGTCATGAACGAAAGATATATATGTCGTCCGATATACGAATCGGTTTAACTGTTTAAATGTTTTCCCAGTGACTAGTGATTTCAAACTATACTATGACGTCTTGTTGCTTCGTCCATACATTTGAGCCTTGAATGCCATGTGTCTAACGCCTTTCTTGTTGTTATTTGGGAACCGACGTCGGCAATAATAAGACAGGGTCAGTGGTCGAATTTCAACAAAGCCCCCGGTGAGAACGGGCAGTAGACCTGCATTTAACTGAAAGAGGAAAAAAAAAACGAGAGTGGATAAGCGTATTTTCTGTTCGGGCCGGTTCAGGATAGTGGGCGGGTCAATGCGTTGGCTTGGTGTAGGTACCCTACTTCTTGAGAGGGATTTATTCCACCTCAGGCAGACGGGGGCCAACGGCTTTTGCCGCCACACTATGGAGTGGCTAAGGGAAAATAAACAGTCACACTAGTCTGGTGGACTTGAACTTAACACCGACCCAACCGTGAGTCATCTATGCCCATAAAGGCATAGTCAAAGCATGGACCAAAAACTGGGGAGGGGGAGGAAATCCACCTACACCCGTGCAGCCACTACTCTTAATAATACACTTCAAAATCCTGTAGATTGAAGGAGAAGTAGTTCTGACGCCTTCGACATGCAACACAGGATACAGATGTGTAGGCGATGTTCTAACCCAAGTGTTTTCCATTAGAAGGCATTTTGTACCCATGCGGTGAATCCTTCTGTGGCCATGGCTATGACCTCAAGTAGGCCTCCTTATTTTCTATCCTCCCGACATACTCTGACATACCTTGGAGGTGGTGGTGGTGGGGGGGGCACCGTAGACGACCCAGCTAGAGTATACGCTCCACCCGCCTTGAAGAGACATATTTTTCTTCACGTCTCATAATCAAATCACAGCTGGCGCCATAGCAAAATTTCCTCCACCTATATTATTCACTAAAAGAACTCTACAGCACCTACCAATTTCCTTACGCGATCAGATTAACTTCAGGTCACCTAGGGTAGATCCTGCCTGTCTGAGTACTGCTTGTTATAGGGGATAGGCTGATTATGGACAGGAGAGGAGGGAGAAATTTCCTTTTCAATGTAACAATGGTCTTTAGGGAGCAGTGGTCATATAAGTCTAAGTTAGGAGGGGTTCATGGGATGAACCTGGAACTGAAGCCCACTTTCTGTGGTCTGTGTGGCACTATTGGGGAATGTCAAACACTATGATTTCCTTCACCTTCCATAGGTTTTAACAGCATGATGTCTGCAAGGGAGATAGTGGGTGTGGAAAATATTAAGGAACCCCCAAAGTTTTGATGGAGTTTCGCCACTGCAGTGATCCCATCATACCTGGGAAAACTTGTCCATCCAGAGACAACAAAAGAGTAGATTCAGTTTGGCTGCATGGTGGACATTTATCTTTGGTGTATTGTTACCGCCGGCTCATGGCAGAGGTGGATTTATGGATGTCTTGATCTCTAACTACCATCATAAGCCGGCGCTAATTATACCTGGAACGGCTCCCATCAGTCCATGTCCCGGCATCTCTCTTCCCTAGTATCCTAATCATTTTCAAATATCAAGGCACCTTGTAACTGGATTTGAACCGTCTTGATCGACCCACAACTACTTCTGCCCATCTGCCATTCCCGCAAACTCCCGCTGGGACCGAGACATTTTTAGTGGGAAGAGAAATTCAATCCCCCACTGAAAGGACTGGACTAGTGCTCCGGGAAAACCATACATATCTGTTATGTTTAGTGTCGTGGACCTTAGTGAGAGGTCTTTGAGATACTAACGAAGGCGCCGAAAAGTGCGAGGTCATTGTCATTTCTGGATAAAATGTCATGGTCAGTTTACCATAATTTTGACCGCTGTCTATTTTGATGTTTCCACCTCTAGCTGTTACCGGCAGTCGGAAATTTCTTCCCTCACAGAACTTCAAAATATACAGTTACATATTTTTTTCGCCCAGGGCCTCAGGGTCTAGACCACGGTTGATCGTTGATCTGTTCAATGCGTCTACTCCTCCCTCCTTGTCTCTCTGTCTCTCTTGCACAAACATAGCGGGTACCTGGAGGCCGGAGTTGTTACACAGCGTCCCTTTCTCACCAACTCCGCGAATGAACAAAAGGAAATGGTTTGACATGGAAGTCGGACTCGACCCTAGACTTGACTTGATATGACCGTCTGAGCGGCGCCCAAGAGAAGCCCAAAAGAAGCTTAGAACATCTGACATTAGTTATTATCAATCATATAGCTTTAGATCATGAGGTTCCAAAGTATTCGCCGACGTCGACCGATTAGATCTTCATGTTACTAAACCCACCCGATGGGTTTACTGAAGCCAAAGGATTCCCGTAAGCTGGAAAATCCCGCACGGAAAATATAAATGCCATATCTGCTCATAAATGCGGCTTGGTGGGGTGGCATTATTTCCCGCGTGACTAGGTCTGCCACGAGTCCTAATCTCCAACCGGACCGACGTACTTGATGGGTGGATAATATACATTTCGGAGACAAGTGGTTATTCCGGTACACTTATCTGGACAATAACGGTTTATGATGTTGAGATTGTCTAGGATATTGGGTTCGATGAATGGCATTTAGCGAATAAGACTCGGTTTACTTTCTCTAGAAGAACAGGCTGATAATACAATTTCAAGGTCAAGAAACAACAAGGAGTCAAATTGTCCGGTAAACTGGTACGTGTTGAAGTCTTTGACTATGTTTTGCATGGTTCACATTGTCCTCGGACAAGTTCACGCGGTTATCGTAGGATCATTCAGAGCCAGCTGATTGTCGTGTGACTAAATGACCATGATTCGGAAGAGGTCCAGTACCAAGCAGTTGCCGAGTTGCGTGTGATAGTATCACACTCACGTGTCCGGACCAGAGACCACTGCTGAAGAGATTGAACGCTTGGACATCCAGTTTTGGGGGCCTTGTGAGACATGGGGTATTATGAACCAGGCTAACGACTCGAGAAACCTCGATCCAATATCCACTTATGAAACATCATCGTTTCCCTGAGTTCCTGTTCGATCCGATCGCTGTCGGATCCCTAAAAAAGTGATCATCAAAATATGAATCACTATTATTCTCATACCTCAAAAAAGGTGTCTTAGGTATGATGGCAAGATACATACACGAGGAGACTTATAAGACGTTCCCTAATCTGGAATACAGAGGCCGTGACACGTTGATTAAATGTGCTTCTCGTGATGCACATAACAAGAAGGAACTGACAGAAAGCGATTAACCAGGTATTCAGGAAGAGCTGAAGGGAATCAGCTCCCTCGACTTATTCGGCACCGAGTCATCCGATCGAATCCCTCGAGGGCAAAGAGGGCAAAGAGGGCAGATAAAATATAATAAATTAATTACCGGAGCCGAATAAGTTATAAGGCTAATTATAACGGGTACCTGGTCCCTCGAAGTGACAAGGTCTAGAAAATTCTCCCAGTACATGGATCTCCGATAAGGCTTCAGGCTTACTCGGTGCGGGTATTAATGTGGTGAGTGCATTTTGTTACAATTTCATCGAGATTTTTCCGTTGTCAGACATCCTGACAGCCGAAATTATGTCTCGTGATTTGATCTGACGCGTAAACTGGTAACAGTAATGTTAATGTCTTGGTAATGTCTCGGTATGAGAATGATATATCAAATTTTGAGATTTACGATAATACTATCAGAAGAGAAGTATAGAAGTCAAAAGAGAAGTAAACTAAGATAGGACGTCTACCATGGCCGCAGGGGAGGCTGGACAGTGGTATCAGGCAGATCTAGATGCATTCGATCAGCAGCAAGTGTCAATGGTGTCATAATGCGAGTATTTTCCTCCCGATTGCAATGGGAAAGTCGAGGGGAAGAGACGATTGAGTCTGGTGATGGCTCACATGTTGAATTGATTGCGGAATAATCACCTTCATAGGAGAGATGTGACATGCTAGAGGCACGGGAAGGGGGACGGGAGGTTCTTTGTCGATATTGGCGATGATCATGATAAGGATAGAATCCATGGGAGTTTGAAGATACAGAGAGAGGGCCTGGGCATTGTGATACGTCTGTCGAGCTTATTGAGATGTGTTAGCAGGCTTATATTTATAACCGAACGAGATAGCTTACGAGTACGAATGATGAGCGATAGAATTGCTCCTTGGCGAAATCTTCTCATAGGTACTATAGTTGAATGCACGGGAATGAGGCTGAGAGTATGGAGGTTCATTGTCAGAGCGCAATCGCCTCAAAACTGCTGCAGAGTCATTATTACCGGTACCTCGCATATCTTCGAATGCTGAAATGGGAGGAAGCGCATGTGAGACGTTTCGCGGTTCATATGTGGCCGGCAATTCTCGTAATGGTGGCAGGATGATACGGTCCAATTCAAAAGGCTTTCCAGAACTCATTGAGGGTCTGGGATAACTGACGTGTTGATGACCAACAGAGGTCGGCTGTGGATCTCGAAAAGACACAGATGTAGGAGGACCGGCCATTGGAGATGGGTGGTGATAGCGGTCCGCATGGTGATGAGAATGGTACCCATGATTAAAACTAGCACTACTGCCAAGAGCAGAAGCCCGATGAGAGATGTCGGGAGCGCTGTTTTCAGACTGAGGCGCTGGGGCCGCCCAACTGGTATTGTTTGATTCCCTGGGTGCCTGAGGTGGGACCTGAGGAGTTGTAGCCGAGGGCTGCGGAGGTCTTCGTGAACGCCTTCTACCGTTACCTGGGAAAACGACTTGACCATATCCTGGTTGGTCTGGTGACAAGCAAGTATTGGGGAACGTTGGTCTGGGACAAGAGATTTAGTTATACAGGAAGATGGAATAGAACAAAGTGACACACCCAAAGAGGGGGATAAGGTCTTCGCGGATTGCCCATGCCACTCTGAAAACATCAAGTTATATCTCAAGATGTACAAACCCCTTGAAGCACTGACCGTCGAGATAGTCGCAGAGCCACCTGGTAAAAGAATATCAGCACTAGTTTCAACATGTAATCGATTTGAGGGACAAACTTCGTAGGGCATCCATGTACCTTGTATCTTCAGATAACCTCCGCGTACTCGTCGAATGAGTGGAGCAAGGTCAGGCTGCGAATCTATCATCTTGACGATATCGGCTTGTGGAGGAGTCGGGATTCCTTAGTAAAAACTCGATTAAAGGAATGATTGCTTAGCTCTGTACCTTTGGAATTTCCGAGAGCTAAAATGCCAGATAAGAATCGGACGAGTGAGTGCAACGAGTTGCACACCTTTCCAAATACCCGTCCACAGGATATATCCATCGTCTACATCCATCATGATCCATTGACCATTGAGGGGGTACTCATAGACAGGTCTGTAAAATAATTGAGCATCATACTTTCATCGAATTCTTCAGGTGTGCTTACATGTAGCCGCGAGGATCGTTACTGGTAATATAGCGACCTTTTGCTACTTGATGTTTGGCACTCGCGTAAGGACGAAACTTGGGATGGCTGGACAAAATTATGGGCTGTATAGGATTCTGAAGGGATTGAATGAGAGGAAGGAGGAACAGAAGGATCATACCTGCATTAGACTGGAAGTCATGAAGTGGAAATCAAAATCGGGAAGGAGTGGATTCCTTTAAGTATCTTAAGAGAGGCAGGGTAGAGAGCGGTTCAAAGCGGCATCGATTGACGTCAAGACGTTGACTCGGCTATTTAGGCGAAATGGTTTGTTTTTCGGTTTGTTTCCGAGGATTGCATCCGAATCTGGATTCTCCACGCGCAAGTGCGTGCGTGCCTGATATGGAAACTCCTTATGGTATCTCAAGGCATCTGAGATAAACAGAAGAGCCATCAATAATTTCGCGTTTGTTCCCTTTTCCAGCTGCTTTGGTGAGTCACGGCGGCCGTCTCTGCCGACGTCCTGTCCATAACGACCAACTTTGTTTGCGCGTGGGACCGGCCAGAAGTCAGGGTTAAAGTGTTCACGCTATCTCTCGGTAGACTTCTGATGCACGAGGAACATTCTTCTGACAATTTTTTGTTCTATCGGATCGGTTTGCCAAAATAGTTTGGAGGCTTTTGTCTCCGTGGCGTGGAGGATGTTTTTCCCAAAATAGCAGGGCTTCGATCATGTTCCTGATGATTTCGGGCCTCGAGTACCACCATCAGTTGCGTCGCGGGAACTTTCCATCATCGTTTCGCCCGACTTGACAACAGCCTCAATTCGACCCGTCTTCGGCGCAATCGGTATCGGATGATTCCTGATTTGAGCGACGAACACATGCTCGGTATCAAATATATATAAGAACACAAAAGAGCTTTTAGACTGACATCTGAGGAAGATCACTGATGTCCACTCGCTTTGAAGGTCGTGAAAGTCGGTTTGAAGTTGATCATTTCTGCCAGAATTGAATTAAAGCATCCTGGCGCTGGGTCAAGCAACACATACTGGTAGATAACCGGGTGGTCTTGAAAGGCTTCAGTAAAGCTTCAGTTCGAACACAAATTTGGTGTCTGCATCACGTGAGTCGCCTTTTTGTTTTTTTTTTTTGATTCAGCATTTTGATTCAGCATTTCTATTCCGTAACAAGCAAGTTAGTACTAAGACGCAGAGGGCCTAAACTATGGTCCATTGACTGGGGAGTGTCTACAGAGGGCCCAGTGCCAGGGGAGTTCGAAGGTGTTATCATGGTAGTAATCAAAAGGAAAAGGAGAATTCATGTGGATTTATTGTCTTGGGCTGGGTGATACCATGGAGTGCTCTTCCTTGAGTCTCTCTTCAGGGAATGCTTCCAGTGATATGTCATTGATAATTATGTCTGATGAGGGCCTAGTCCTGATCTAGTGTAAGTGTTGGATTTGAGTAAAAACTCTACATGGGCTTGGACTTCTTTGAGGGGTGCCAAGGAAAAGGACAACGTGAGTCGCCTAACTAACTCGACTTTTCTCCGATCAAATGCTCTAGGTGTGATGGAGGCCGATGCAGGCCGATGCAGGCGGTATGATCATTATCTTCACCGAAATACGCTAAGGATATGAACTATGAAACAATGCAGATTCCTTCAGGTCAGGATCTCCGGCGATGCCTCAGGTTACGATTGCTAATCATGTTCAATCTTTTGATCACAATGAGCAATCATATGATTGTTATGGCAATACTTATCATGCAGAATCCACCGTGGTACATTTGGGTAGTTGATTGCAGATTGAGTGCAAGTTGTGGGTTATGGCCTTCGTTATCCTGAGAAACATAATTTGTCGCATATATAAGTCAGGCAATGCGCAGGTAGTACAGATGACCATCCGCAGTGATGTGTATGGTTGTCTATCGATTTTGGCCTGCTTGGAGCGCGTGAAATGACCAAAGTATAGAAATATAGTTCTCAGGAGTCACTTATCAAGGTAGACGACTGAGGGAATAGATGTATAGTGATAGTCCTTATATGACAATCTCGCTAGATACATTCCTATGACATTCCTATGGGGAAAAAGGAAATATGAATAGATATGAGACATAAGTTTGCGCACAGATGACGTCAAGTCTCGGGTGTTACAGTTCCGCTCGACACAAAGTAGTACTTTTGAAGAATCTGAACAGGCACACAAGAGCCACTTCTCAACAGTCCATGTGCGATTTTTTCCCCCAAAGCCACTTCCATTTTGTAGGTCGCCAATTAAGTTGATGATTCTTCTTTAGATTTGTCGACGATTTCGAGAAGAAAATGATGCCTTGTTACAGAGACCTTTGTTCGAGTATCAGGATATGGATATAGTGGACAAAAAGACCGCTAGAAAAGTACTAGATTGATTCAGATCTAATACTGCATAGTGATATCAATTGTAGTAACACCAACTAGCTATATTGATACACTCAATCAGAGGCAAATACAGGTAAAAAAGCACGAGAAGTAGCAGACGAAAACAATTGTAAATATCCTCCTCGATTATCACGCCACTTGTCTACTTTCGTTGGCGGTTTCAACTTCTCATCATGTTCCCGACATGTTGATATGTTTCCGAGTCAATCCATTATCCTTGTCATTTATACTATCCTCTTGAATGCTGGGAAGCCCACCCTGAATTACAGCACCATGTGCGAGATGGTTATCGAGGTAAATATTGTGTATCGTCCGCGTTATCGCGTTTTGAGTTAGAATTCGCGGCAACTCTGGGGGCATAATGTCCTGGGGCAAGAGTAAAAGGCAAGGTATTCAAGGGCAGCGGTTGATCAATGATTGTGTTCAGTGTAGTAGGCCAAGTTCGACAGCCAGAGAAATTCGAGCGGGGGGAATGGCCTATGTGTTCAATGCTCGTTACATTGGTCATATATTGGTCCACGGGGCTTGCAGAGACTCTGGTCTCTGAGGTTGACGACCCCCATTCTAATAGTCCACCCAAAGGGATATGCTGGACGACAACACGTTTGCCCAGAACTTCGGCCTGATCCAAATTTCGAGACTACAATGATGCATGTAAAGATCACGTACCTTATACATCTTGAAGAGACCTGAGTTAACTTTCGTCCAATTAGGTACACCTGTGGCAATGGAAAACAATTGAGAAGAATGTTCAAAAAAGGGACCTCGTTTAACATCATGAATGCGCATGATGGCTAAGAAATATAGATTTGTTGAAGGCAGTGGAGGGTGTAGGATCGCAGATGGTGGAATAATAGTCTGATCTGGTAGTCGTTCAGAACAAGATAAGTCACAATCTATAAGAGGGCGTACCTCTCAATTCACCACTACCAAAGATGTAAGGGAGAAAGGAGTAATCATCTAGGCCCCAAACTCCATGACTACCTGCAGGCTCCAGCCTATATATGTCTTGTAGCTTCCAGCAAAGATAGAGGTAACGGACAAAGACAGCTAAGACTAATTGGCGTTCTACTTCTGGGATAGGCTCAAAAAACCGCACAAGCACTAAACATAAGAGGAAGAGCGCAAATGAAGTTTCATGTCCAGTCCCGTAATCCATTCGGGTGAAAGAACCAAACGATGTTAGAAGATAGGGCTTGATATATGGAACAAGAATTTTTTTGGCTGGTCCTAAGAGTTGTTCAAGCAAGGAATCTGCTTGCTAAAGAGACCGGATGAGAAAAGCAAAAACTGAAGGAAAATAGCTAACCTCTTCTAGTCGGACACCCCATGTACGGAAAGCCAGATTTCCAAATCTCTGAGGGCTGCGTAAGGGCGGGATATCCTCAATCCAGTTCTCCAGAGTGTCAAGGAGTGTCAAAATGGCAGAGATCGACTGGATAACACCATACATAAGTTACAAAAAGAAATACTTATATGTCTTACTGCGTTGATCCTCCTTTCAGTGTACGGTAAGAAAAACCCAACTACGGATTCATTCAGACGGCGTAGAAACAAGTCATATTCATGATAGGAGAGGGTGTTCGCCCAAATTTCCACATCTTGATCGCTCTTGATAACTAGCGAAGGTAAAGGTCCGATATTGTCAAAACATGACAGTGGAATTTCACGGAGAGGAGGTAAGTCCATTATTCTAGTTGGCCCGAGACTTAGACGTGACTGTAATGATCGTGACTATGATGTTGTCACGGGTTCATTTATCATTTGTGTCTCAAAGTTATGCCTCCCTACGACGATTGGAATAAAATTGACGATGAGGAAGAGGAGGAACTGTTAGACGATTCTGTACGCTTACATGTTCTCTGCCCCTCTTCTTTTTCTCACCGATCCAGTTCTTTGAAGGAAAGAGAGATGTGATTTTGTTCTGTATTGACTGTTCTGAATCTATGCTTGAGCTCCGCGATGACCCCGACTATGAGGATGTCAAGATTTGTCATATGTTCAAGGCTTTGGAAGCAGCAATGCAAATACAGAAGCGAAAGATAATTGTGGGTCCGAATGACTCTGTCGGTATCATGCTTTTCAATACAGTGAGATCCCATGTCCAAACATCCAGGGTCAGACTCAATGACATCGTGCTTTCAAGACAAGGAGAACAGAAAATGGCCGCATAGAAGTCTCCGAACTGAAGCGCAATACTTTCGTATTTCAACCCATTTCTCCCCTGAGTGCACCCAAGGTCCAAGAATTGATCCAAATCCTTGAAGGTTTGTGGAGAGTTTTTTTCATTCCTTCGAACTCAAATTTTGTCAAAGCTGCACGCGAGAACATGGATGAACTGAGAGATACGTTTCCACCGCTGCCCGGCAAACGGATGCCTATGGGTGATGTCTTTACTAGTTGTAATTGGATCTTGCGCGATGGGTTCGTCATGTTTTTCTATCCATACACAGGTTATTGAAAAACAGAAAGTGCCCCAAAAACAGCGACAAAGCGCGTTTTCCTCATTACTGATGAGGATAATCCGCACCCTGGACCAGGAAGCACACAATTAATCACCTCAGCTCGGACTACATTGGAGGCAGTTATATCTCTCGTTCTCGGAGCTGGTAGTGCTGATATCTGAAAATAGGATCTCACTCAAGCTGGTGTTTCAGTTGAACCCTTTTTCATCAGCACAGATTCCAAACCTTTTGATATTTCTCGATTCTATTCCGTAAGCCAACACCACGAACCATGAGCACTTGTATCTATTGCTACTCTTTCTAGCGCATTTTACAGCCGACCAACATTGAGGAATACAATGAATCAGCTAGTAGCTCTTCTGTCCTGCCCGAGTCGATTTCGATATCTCGAGTGGAGGATTTATTAAACCAAATGCGAATTCATGAATCACCCAAACGTGCACTTTTCAGTATCCCCTTTCAACTGGCAGAAGGGTTCGCGATCGGTGTCAAAGGGTGAGTTGTGTGCCCCCTCATTTCGAGCGAACCTAAGCTGTTTTTTCGACCAGGTACGGTTTGGTGGCTGAACAGAAAAAAGGATCCTATAAGTACTTTGTTGATCTAGGCGACCGAATGGAGGTTGCAATCTCACGCTCCGCCTACGTGGATGAAGTCAGCTGCATTCTACTTGAACTCTCATCACGAGTGACTTGGATTTCTAGGAACATCAGGTAGATGTAGAAAAGTCAAAGGTTCTTTTTGGCGTAGGACAAACAACCAGTATGACTGGGGATGAGGGTGGGGTTGAAGAAAATAGCCTAAGTTTCGGCGTTAAGGTTGCCAAATTCGACCAGCGGGTAGGTCAGTGATCGGACGTAAAAGCTATTGTTCATTTTTCGTAGCCATTCTACACCGCAGAAGAAGTTCAATCATTTCGGACACTAGGGCTAGAACCTGGTATGGTCTATAGAGTTTAGATGATCAACCAATTAAAACCTCTGGCTAGGAATACGACTCCTTGGTTTCAAAGACAGGAATGAACTAAAATTCGAGGACAATGTCAAACACTCCTATTTTATCTACCCTGATGAACTGGTATGATACAAGGATTACACAGAAGAGATTTTGATCTCTCACATTCGGCCCACAGGCATATTCTGGAAGCAGGAGAACACTCAGTGCCTTGTTGAAATCCATGCTGACAAAGAACAAGATTGGTTTGGCTTTGGTCCTTATCCGGCGCAACGCTACGCCGGTATTCTGCGCTCTACTTCCTCAGGTCAGTCACAAAACCCTTCGCTTCTTCAATGAACAGAGTTTGACCACATTTTCCCAGAAAGAGCAAGTTGAGGAGAGTGGCTTCACAGACCCACCGGGTATTCATTTAATCCCGCTTCCTTTTGCTGACGATATCCGTGCTGCTCCAATTCAAGAAGCCTTCCGAGGTATGCGCTATCACTACATTACCTCTAAGAGCCATTTTTACTCACTGTCCTAGCATCTGATGACCTGAAGGATGCGGCCCGTGCCTGGATCGATAAGTTGAGTGTCAAAAATGGAACATACCCACCAGATTCGTATCCAAATCCCGGTGAGTAGTTTCTGTGTGTTGGTCACATACTGATCTGTCGCATGTACAGCACTTGCATATCATAATGCGCAGCTGCAAGCCAGCGCATTCCGCGAAGAGTTTGATCCCGACTCATTTGAGGATTTGACAGAAGCTAATATTGGACAAATCCACAAGGTGGGTGCCGTACAACTTTATCTCCCAGAAGTGCCTCTTATTGTCTCCATTTAGCGTGCTGGGGCCCTGATGAAGGAGTGGAAATGTGCATTGCTCAATGATGGCACAGCAAATGTGGTCGTGGCTATAACTGGCTCCAAACGCAAGGCGGTTTGTCCACTGTATACATTGAATGTACTGGAAGCTTACCGTATTCTGGCATGTAGGCTCAATCGGTAGATGAGACAGAGATACGAAGCAAATATGAGACTGGTGATATAGGAAAGGTAGGCTCATAATGTTGGTCTTTGTCTTCATGGCATGATGTTCACTTGGATCCAGCTTCGGGTTGATCAACTGAAGGTAAATATTTTTTCCCTCCTCGGCCTGTCAGTTGAAGCCGCGCAGGAATTTCTGAGAACAAAAAGTGAACCCATTTCTGGAAAGAAGGCTGATTTGATTGACCGTGTCTCAACTTGGCTCGACTCCCACTAGTATCGATTATGGATATCCTACGGGAATCGTGTGTGATTGTTTTCGGAGTCTTCTTTTTCTGATATATCTCAGTTTTCGTTAAATTGAAATGAACATGTGGGAGAAAGAAAGCCCTTCGGTACAACTTTGCTGTTCGTAGTCTACACGTTCTGTTTCGTCGGATCTTCTTTTATAGAACATTAACGCTGATGCTTGCCAAGGATCATTGATGTTGTACGACACAGAGAATCATAATTTGCAGAGTAGTTGTTCTTTGTCGTAGCTCACCATCACTCCAAACTACAAGTCGAAATGTTCTTTATCTCGTGTGATTTGTATGTTACTCTGTGATACTTGAGCCATCGTACCGGTGTACTCGTGTCTGATTCTCTTTATGGACTACTGCGCGCAAGAGGGTGCTTCCATAACCAAAGGCTCCTTCTAGCAGGATTTTGAAACTTTATGCGTGCTATTGCCATTGTTACAAAGTGTAACACCTGTCGGATGTAGCCGACGACCACAAAGTTGACAATGAAACATGTGTTTCCTTGTTTCCTGTGTTGATTGAGTTTCTAGCCTCTTTATAGCAAACAGGTACACATGTATACATTTCCTTATCCAGGTCAGTTTCCACGATACAATCTTTCACATCATTCTGTCCGAGGCTGCTGCTTGATATTAGCGTGTATGTACAGGGCATAGTATTTTAATTCTGGAAGAGTTATCTTTCGTCAAGTTACACAGTGTCTCAATAACACCATCATGAACGATCTCGCTCGACTGACAGACTAGTGTCATGGGACATGTGAATAAATGAGAGCACAATGACAAATCAGTATATTGATTGTCCCTGAAAGCTCCCCCACAACCGCGTGGTGAGTCATGCTGGGTCTCAAGGCCTCACAACAAAGCGATTGCGATCGGAGCGCTGAATTGTACAAGGAATAGAAATGTCAACCTAAAGGAGGTATGAAAGACACTGTGGGAACCGAATCAGAGGTATGACAGATACAGATCAAACTGAGTACAGACTAAGTACAGGCTGCGATGCCCTGAATTCTTCAGTGCCAGAAGAAACGGCTAGAAACGATATCCTACATTGATGCGTTCAATACAATATCACTATTCTGGAACACACTCTGAACTGCAAAATCATAGGCTGACTAAGTACTCAACGGAGAGGGCCGAATGACGCGATTAAGTCATAGTCCACCACAGGCTTTATTTTCCTTGATCACAAATGGTACCAAATTTTCATGATGTTAGCAACACGCCTCATTTCCAGAGCCTCCTTTCTGAGGACCTTAACCGTGTTTCCCTTGTCTACTTCTGGGCACCATGGGCAGAGCCTTGCAAGCAAATGACGGAGGTTGTAACAGAATTGTCAAGAAAATATTCAGAGTATCTTTTTCTCCGGGTATGCCATCAATCGACAAGGTGACCATACCTAACGTAGAACTAGGTTGACGCCGAGGAACAAGAGGAGATAGCAGAGAGTTTTGACATAGAGTCCGTTCCAAGATTTGTTCTTTTGAGGGTACGTCATAGCTTGAGTTCGGCTGTCTGCTCGTGCTAAGTGATTCATATATAGGGACACTTATTGCTCGGTAAAATAGACGGAGCAGATGCTGTGGGTTTGACACAGCTTCTAGCAAAACATGCGTCGAACTCCACATATCGCCCTCTTTCGCAAACTGACCAAAAACCTGCTGAGGCGCCTTCACATCTACCTTCTACACCACAGAAAGCCGAGACAGGGTCATCAGAGGAGCTAGATAATCGTTTGCAGACCTTGATGAATCAAAGCAAAGCTGTTTTATTCATGAAAGGCTCTCCTGATGCACCACGATGTGGATTCTCGAAAAAGATTGTAGGCATTTTGCACGACCAAAATGTTGAATTTACACACTACAATATTCTCGAGGATGACAACGTCCGTCAAGGTATACAACGAATATTTTATAAAAATATTCTCTGGTTGATAGCCTTTGCCTCCAGGTCTCAAAAAGCTCAATGATTGGCCTACATTCCCACAGCTGATTATCAATGGTGAATTGGTTGGGGGATTGGATATAGTAGAAGAAATGGTTGAATCAGGGGAACTGCAGGAATTGCTTGAATAGTCCATTTTCTATGGTAAACAAGATATTTTGCACTTTTAATTCATAGTTGAATATTTCAGGCTGGTTTTTACCTAATAAATATCTGCTGTTTTTCTTGAAAGATTATCATCTCTCAAGATAGATGGCTTCTCTTTTCTCCTACAACCAGTATATTAATCATTGTTTGTAGGGAAAATATAACAGAAGTGTAAAATTTAAGACTAATAATTGAGTACTATATGTGTAATGAGAAGGTTAGTCAAGACAACTTTCTTATCACACTCAACATTATAAGAGAACAAAGAGAACTTGATAGAGTCTCTTTGTAGATTGCTCTACCTACTTATATACAATTTCTATTTGTCTATATGTACACTTAAGTAACTTCCCATGATCCTTTCAGAAGGTTCCATCATGTGACCTGTTATGTGACCCCTATCTTATCTTATCTTATCTCTCATTCTATTTTTAGCATGCTTCATCTAATCTATCTGAGAATAGCTCTCATTCTTCCTATGTTATGATTCACTCTGACACTTATCTTTTTCTTTATTAAATTAAATTAATTAATGACAATATGACTTAATAAATATGATATGGGAACATCACAATCATAAAAGGGACAAGCATGAGAAGATTGAGTGATGATCTGGGATAGATCACATGCCTATTAGGTAGCTATCATATGTGGGAGAACATGTGGGCAGAAGCTGTCTGACATGGAGAATTACTCAGGACTTGACAGATAGTAGTTAATAGATACCTTGATCTCTCTTAGAATAGACTAGTCATAGCCACATGTAGTATTATAAATAGCTAATTAATTCATAGAGGGAACTCTGTTGAGTTCTCCTTGTTTTAATCTCATACCCTCTGAGGAGGATCCAGGATTGTTCCATAGGCCCTGATATCTCTCTAGACACATTATTTTTGGTCTGGGTGAGTTTATGACATTACCCCCCTTTTTAAGGTTCTTCCTCCAGAAGAACTTTGCTCCTTTCTATTTTCTCCAATTTCTTTCTAGTTTCTTCAAGTACTCTGAGTCGAACTTCCTGTTGTCCCATTCATATAGTACTTTTGCTGTGAATCTCTCTGGCATTCCCCTCTGTTCTTCTTTTATTCTTCTTCCTTCTTATCTGTATTCCTTTTCATGCTCTTCTACTACTTCTTTTGTGTTCTTCAGGTTTGTTTCCCTTTCCCACAAATCTTCTTCTGCCATATATCCTTTCCACCTTGCCAAATATTCCCATTTGCCATATTTTCTCCTTTTGTTTATTATCTTTTCTACCTCATATTCTTCTTCTTCTTCTATTATCACTGAAAGGGCTGGTTGTTTCTTTTGTCTCTGAACCTGCTCCCTGTACCTTCTGATCCTACTCACATTTACTACAGGGTGGATTTTAACTGTTTTTGGTAACTCCAGTTCCACCATATTAGTTGAAATGACCCTTTTCACTTTGTAGGGTCCTATGAATCTTTCTGTCAACTTTTCCGTTTGCCTTCCTTCTATTTTCCATTTTAAGTCCTTTATACTTAGTAACACTAAATCTCCTTCTTGGTATTCCTCTGCCTCTCCCCTTTTTCTATCTGCTTGCTTCTTCATTTCTTCTTGTGCCCTTTTTAGTGCTGCTTGTGCCTCTTCCTGCATCTTCTTCATCCTTTCCACAAATTCTTTTGCTCCTTCCAACTTTCCCTTCTTTCTCATTTTGAACCCCATTTTTGGATCCCTTCCATTGTTTGCTCTAAAGGGTGATATCTTTGTTAAGGTGTTTACCTTATTATTATAGACGAATTCTGTGGTTCCTAGCCATTCCAGCCACTGCTCTTGTCAGTGGTCGATGAACATTCTCAGGTACTGTTCTAGTTCCTGGTTGACTCATTCTGTTTGTCTATCACAAATGGTTACTTACTAGTTTGTGATTTGCAAGAGTGGTCTTCAAAAGGCTCAAAAATGCGAAGTAGTTTAGCAACAAAAGATGTTGTTAAGTCTGAGGTCTAATCCTCAGACTA
>Ga0153959_1000184_pt1 | contig 39844 bp, 46 predicted proteins | sample TSFL043MetaG_FD_104685 | JGI IMG/M metagenome (GOLD analysis project Ga0153959, IMG submission 104685) | Attine ant fungus gardens microbial communities from Florida, USA - TSFL043 MetaG | ecosystem: Host-associated > Fungi > Mycelium > Unclassified | place: USA: Florida, Wekiwa Springs...
GCTATGTATGGAGGTGACTAGTGATCAGAGTTGATCACTGGTCAAGGGTTGAATGTATGAGAGTGAGAGTAAGCAGAGATCAAGGCAATCAGTACTCTAGATGTGAAAATGAGTTCTAGTATAGTAATCCTTAGTTGTAATAACCTCAGATTACACTCTAAGTCAGAGTTGACAGAGAGAACTCATTAGAGTCCTTGCTAATTAATCTAGCTACTTATATACGAATTGGTATTTGTTAGTATTTGTCTACTCAAATTATCCCATAGACTTCTTTTGAGTCATAATGTCCTACACACTTCATACTATTACATAATAAATAAAAATGAAAATAAAATAAAATAATCCACCCCTATGGATACTTCAACTCATCTACCATTTTATTACATAATGATTGTTATAGGTAATTGCTAATTGGTATATGGCATAAAAAGAAATGGGTTTTCTCTACTTATGAATAGAAATAGAATCCTGGAGGGGATTCAGAAGTCCCTGGTAGTAGCAATAGCAGAGAATATTATTGTTATGATTCGTTCTGACACTTATCTTTTTCTTTATTTAATTTAATTAATCAACAATGATACAACTTATGAACATGATATGGGAACATCATGATCTATAAAAGGGACAAGCATGAGAAAGGCATGTGTCAATCACACATCTATCAGGCAACTGCCATGTGTGGAAGAACATGTGGGTAGAAGCTGTCTGACATGGAAAGATACTCAGGACTTGACAGATAGTAGTCTATAGATACTGTGATCTCTCTTAGAATAGCCTTAGCATAGCCACTTGTAATTATATAAATAGCTAGGCAATTCATAGAGGAAACTTTATCAAGTTCTCCTCATCTTAACCTCATACCCTCTGAAGGGGATCCAGGATTGTTCCATGGGTCCTGACAATTATCATCTCAGTTCAACTGTACTGCATACTATATAAATTGTAGCAATTTTATCTTTGGACTTCATCTAGAGATTGTTGATCAAACTAGCTGTATTTCTAACCAGATTTGATAATCTGAAGTAAACTCAGAGCTCTTCCACAAACAGGTACTAGGAGATTAACTAAGGCTATAGAAAACCTTGATCTTCCTACTAGAGTATGACTTCAAACCAGTCTTGAGTCACTCCAGACAAGTATATTATTGCAAAATTGATCTTTGCCTTATCCAAAGAGAATTGGTTGGAATTTGACTAGAAGTAGTGTTGACATTTGAATAGAAAGTGGTTGAGCTTGTGAAGGTCTGATCCATTGAAAGTATTGGGGATATAGGTCTTTAGTTGTCAGGGTTTAGATGGTTTCAAAGAACCTTGATTGAGATTCTCGGAGAGTTAGAAAAAGGTATTAGCTAGTTGGTCATTAAGGTTGCAGTTAGTAACAACAAGAAGGACAGATATATAGAACAATATCAAAGTAGGAGTGGAGGCATCAACTCACTCTAGATCATCATTAGCATGAGGAACAGAAGTAGGGTTCATATCATAAAGCCCTGTGAGGTTTTCCAGAATTGGCAATAAAGAATTTTGCACTAGAGTACAAGGTGAAGTGTGATAGAGACATCTTTGAGAAAGACCAGAAGTGAATTGTCTAGAAACTCAGTTCATAAGTGGGATAGAGTTGCTGCTAGAGGAAGAAAGAAGAATGGAGTGATAAGAAAAAGACATAAAAAAATAATAATAAAATATTACAAGTATGAGAAGATTTTAAAGAGAATAATCTAGCATGACAAAAACCAGTTTGAGTTTGTAAATTCTATCACAGAGTTATGTCAGAGGTAGCAAAGTAATATTAATAGAGAAAAAGAAATAAAATAATAAAATGATTTCTCTGATATCCAAATAATATCTAGAACATGTTTACAAGTATGCTACCAAAAAAATGAAAAGAAATATAAAATTTAAAGTGTTGTTAAGTAATATCTGTAGATTGTTTTTAATGACGATAGAAGGAACAATCTTGGCTTCAACTTGTATATTGTACTATAATCTTCTGTTGTTGTTCTAGTCACTAACTTTAGAGTGACAAAGTTGTTGGAGTACAAGTTGAAAAGGAAGTATATAGAAGAGAAAGAGTAGATACAAGTAATACTAATTTACAAACTGGAAAACTACAAAGTAACTATATAGTATATATACAAAATCCAAAGAAGAAAATATATACTGTAATGACAAGTCAAGATGACCATTTTATCACATTCAACATTATGAGAGAATAAAGAGAATTCAATGGAGTTCCTCTGTAGATTGCTCTATCTACTTATACACAATTTCTATTTGTCTATGTATACACTTAAGTAATTTCCTGCAATCCTTCCAGAATGTTCTATCATGTGACTGGGTCATGTGATCCCTATCTTATCTTATCTTATCTTAGTCCTATTTTTAGAATCCTTCATCTAGTCCATCCAAGAATAGGTCCCTTTTTTCCCATCCTTCTAATTGTACAATTTTAGGTTTAGACAGGTTTATGACATATATAGAGTACAAACTACAATATAATTACAAGAAGTTTTAATTACTAAGAGATCTACTATGAAAAGAATAATAATAATAATAATAATAATAAATAGCAATTAAAAAATAAAAAGAAAAGAATTAAAAAGAATTAACTACAAAATTCCTGGATATAGCATAATCCTTTTTTTTCAGATTCTCTTTTTTTTTCCTTCTAAATCCTCCCTTCTTCTAGGTGTTTCTCCACAATCCAAGCTTCTTTTCTTGCCTTATATTCAACAAGTTCTTTTTCTATCTAATTTTTTTAAAATCCTTTGTTATCTGGTCATCTCATATTTTTGTTGGAATTTATCATTGGAATCCAAAGTAATAAGAGTATTCAAGATGTTGAAGGATGACCTAGTTATGGTTGGAGTTCAAGAAAGAAAAAGAATTAGTGAAGTTCTTTTATTACTCTAATCAGGTGATAATTGTATTGCTTATATATTAAGAGCTTTAGAGGCTCAGCTCTAAAAGAGAGATATTGTCATACATGATTTTTGTATTTATTTTCTTTTTATTCTAATTATTTATTTATTTATTATTATCTTTTTCAAGCAGAACTTCTAGTTTTCAAATCTCCTGTAGAATTACATTGTAGTCCAGGTTCCATTTACATTTCCTTTCTTAGACTTGATATATATACCAAGTAGTTATGTTAACAGCAAAAATGTGCAGGTAAGTCCTCAGATGCTAAGAAGAGAGAGATAAAAACAACTAGTTTGAATGTTTTACATCCAAGTTCTTTAAGTACTGTATTTACTGAGTAATAAAGACAAACTTGGGGTAGTGAGATGCTTTGCTAAGTAACAGTAGCAAATGAGCAAATGAGCAACAAGTGAGCATGTAAGTCAGAAAAATAAGTGGAGCAGAGAGCATTAGAGGAATGATAGTGAAATGAAAAAAACATTCTTCGTCACCTGTGCACAAAAGCTATTCAACCCAAAACAAGGACATACTATTGCTGTATCAAGATCCCTCAGACCATTCCTTAGCAGAGATCCTGCCAACTCCATCCAGTTCTGGGACTGTCCTAGTGAGGACAAATGGCCACCACACTACAAAGTGGACCAACAAGCTAAATCACACCTGATTCCTGTTTGTCACCCTAATAAAGGATCCTGGGAGTTCTGTCAATAATCCGAGTGCAAAGACCTTACCAAAGAATGGCAAATGCTCTTTGAAAACGCACCTTACAAAGGAAGCAAATTCCTGGACACTTATGACGATGACGGTTACCTCATTACCCCATCATACACAAAGGGGGGAAGCTGGCTCAATACTATTGGCATCTCAAATTCCATCTGTGCAAGAGCTACAAGACTTATCACGAATCACGTCCCTATTGGCGAGTACAAAGCCAGATTCTTCCCAAGAGAAATTAACTCCTGCCCTTGTAACAACACACAGCTTGAGACCTGACACTACATTTTGCGAGAGTGTCCACGATATAACCATTACGACCCGGTGGGGTATGTCCTTAGCGAAGTCGTGTTCTTCCTAAAACACAATCCGAGAGCCTTCTGTTTCCTAGATAACATAGCATAACCACACACCTCAAATGACCGCCCCCTATATAGCCATTACCTCATACCTCATTATTAGTATGTAGACTTGTATTTAAGTAGTTCACGCTTCCACGGACTGTGAACGAGCACCGTGTAACAAATTGACAATCAATAAAATAAAATAAAATAAAGATAATTCACGTGCTGTGCGGTATATAGTCCGCTTTTGTCCGGTGTCTTCCACCTCCTGGTTTATTGCGCCCGATTCTTTTTTTCTACGTCGTCAAAGTTGATGTACAGTCTCACAACAAAGTCCGCTAATGCTGCGCGCGCCGCAAAGCGCATGGCCGCTGGCATGGCTACTGTTACCTCTCCAATTGGGGACACTAAAGTCCCAATGTCGCTTCTCGAGCCAGGGAAGTATATCAATTACCAGCGCATCGAAAATAATCTTGAGATTATCCGCGTCAGGTATGTGCTCCATTCTTCGGATTAATCTCTGATTATTGACTTGTTGAAGGTTGCAGCGGCCACTGACGCTTTCTGAGAAGATCCTGTATGGACATCTGGATGATCCACATGGTCAGGACATTACCCGTGGTGTCAGCTACCTCAAGCTCCGTCCAGATGTATGTAATACAATTGGATTCTACCTTGGCTGATCCAACCTTTTCTATCCTGTACAGCGCGTCGCTTGTCAAGATGCGACCGCCCAGGTATTGTGTTACCACCGTCGGTTCCACCAGAATTTCTGATGTAGTTTCATCTAGATGGCATTGCTACAATTTATGTCTGCTGGTATGGATGCTGCCGCCGTTCCTACTACTGTGCACTGCGACCATTTGATCGAGGCTCAAGTTGGAGGAGTGAAAGATTTAGAACGTGCTATCAATTTGAACAAGGAGGTTTATGATTTCCTTGCCACTGCTACAGCCAAGTATGGTCTTGGTTTCTGGAAACCTGGTTCTGGGATTATTCATCAGATTCTTTTGGAAAATTACGCATTCCCTGGTGGTTTGATGATTGGTACTGATTCGCATACCCCAAATGCTGGTGGTCTTGGTATGATTGCTTGTGGCGTCGGTGGTGCTGACGCTGTTGATGTTATGGCCGATATTCCTTGGGAGCTAAAGTGTCCCAAGGTCATCGGTGTCAATCTCATTGGTAAAATCGGAGGTTGGACGACACCCAAGGGTATGTCCTATAGTTGCAAAAAATTAATCTGCCTTACAGGGTCATACAGATGTCATTCTCAAGGTTGCTGGTATCTTAACTGTCAAGGGTGGAACTGGTGCTATCGTCGAATACCGTGGCCCTGGTGTCGAGTCCCTCTCCTGCACTGGTATGGCCACGATTTGTAACATGGGTGCTGAAATCGGCGCCACAACTTCCCTCTTTCCCTTCAATAACCGCATGGCCGATTACCTCAGGGCTACTAAGCGTGGTCAAATAGCGGACTATGCCAAGTCCTTCTCACACAACTTGAAGGCCGACGAGGATGCTGATTATGATCAAAACATTGAAATTGTGAGTTGATAAAATCTTCCCCGAATACTACCCTGATGGAATTTCAAGAATCTTTCCGAGCTCGAACCTCACATTAATGGCCCCTTCACCCCCGACTTAGCTACCCCTCTCTCTAAATTTGCTGCAGAGGTCAAGAAGAACAACTGGCCTGAAGAACTTCGTGTTGGTCTCATCGGTTCCTGCACAAATTCTTCCTACGAGGATATGACCCGTTCTGCTTCAATCTTCAAGCAGGCTGCTGGTCATGGCCTAAACCTGAAGAGCAAGTTCACGGTCACCCCCGGATCTGAACAGATCCGTGCTACCATTGTTCGCGACGGTCTCATCGAAATCTTCGAGGGAGCAGGTGGCGTTGTTCTTGCCAACGCTTGTGGCCCTTGCATTGGTCAATGGGATCGGCAAGATATCAAGAAGGGGGAGGTGAATTCGAGTGAGTGTGGTTTTTCGCTTCCGGAATATGTGACATTGATTGATTCATGCAGTTATCACTTCCTACAACCGTAACTTCACCGCCCGGAACGATGCTAACCCCGCCACTCACGCCTTTGTTGCCTCACCTGACGTCGTTTCTGCCTTGTCCTTCGCCGGTCGGCTTACCTTCAACCCTGTCACTGATGAACTTGTTGGCGGTGATGGTAAGCCTTTCAAATTCGAGGATCCCAGCGGTCATGAACTCCCCCCTCGTGGTTACGACCCTGGGCAGAATACCTTCCAAGCTCCCCCGGAAGACCGCGCTGCTGTCCAAGTAGCTGTCAGTCGCACCTCTGATCGTCTTCAACTTCTCCAGCCCTTCAAACCTTGGGACGGAAAGGCCCCCACTGATCTTCCTATCCTAATCAAGGTCAAAGGCAAGTGCACGACGGACCACATCTCTGCTGGTGGTCCCTGGTTGAAGTACCGTGGACACCTCGAGAACATATCTCAAAACTGTCTCATTGGTGCTATCAACATTGAGAACGGCGAGGCCAACAAAATTAGGAACCAAGTCACTGGCGAGTGGGGCAGCGTGCCCCAGACTGCTGCTCATTATCGTGATCATGGTATTAAGTGGGTGGTTGTTGGTGATTCCAATTACGGTGAAGGTTCGTCCCGCGAGCACGCTGCCCTCGAACCTCGATTCTTGGGTGGACTTGCGATCATTGTCCGTTCGTTTGCCCGTATCCATGAAACCAACCTGAAGAAGCAAGGTATGCTTGCCCTGACATTTGCGGATTCCGCAGATTACGATAAAGTGCGCTCGGATGATAAGGTTGATATCCTCGGCCTTGAGAGTTTTGCGCCCGGAAAGAACTTGACGCTTGTCGCTAAGCATACTGATGGAACTATAGATGTAAGTGCTTTTGTTCTGCCAACGATTTCGATTTGGCTTATTCACTTTTTATTAATAGGAAATTTCCCTTGCTCATTCATTCAATGAGGGCCAGATTGAATGGTTCAAGGCCGGCTCTGCTCTGAACCTTATGGCCGCCAAGGCTAAAGCCAAGTCTGCATGAATTTACGTGCGGTAGTGCAAAGCCTAGATTGCGCTCGTCGCGTTGGGTCTGGTTCTTGTGATTTTGATTGAGACTCTAAGCTTCTAAACACCGAAAAGTAGCGGTTCTGATTCGTCTGTTGTCTTCTGCCACCTGTCATGCACTACATATGTGTGGTGGAATAGTCGAGAAGGAGTGTATTGCCTTTGATGATTGTACTGCATTCTGGTGAAATTTGTTCTGGGTTATGCCTGTAATAATGAAATAATCTTTTGACTGGACTTTGACTTCGGAGAAGTAATAGAGCAGCAGGAGTGACTTCCGGCGTTAAGACGTGTGCCACTCTCAAGCAATGAAGCTGTATAATGTTATGGTTACAGTCACCACTGTCATCTTGTCGCCCTAAAAGCTATCCAACTTGTTGACATTAGCTGGACTATATTTCTGGTAAGTGGGCCACCATTTGTCTTGGAATAGTCATTCATATTCTTGTCAAATGAAAATGAGAGTTTGGGATCAGCATCTCAAGAAGCCAGAAAAAACTCTCTATGTTATACAGATGACCCAATCTTCTTCCAACAGAAATGATGTTACTCGTACAATCCTGGCTAATAGACTGGACGCAAGAACACCCTCTAGACTAAACCATATGGCTAGTGATACTCTCTAGATAGACACTTAGCCAGCCTTTTACAAGTTGCTAGTCTCTCCAGAAGAGTATTCTGAGGTCTAGATGCAAGTCTATGTTATCTATCTATCTCTGAAGGCTCTTAATCTCACATCTTATCTCAAGAACTCGAAGTCCCTGGGATGGAATTGTAAGTGGACGTTTCTTTTTTTTTAATCAACAATTTATTACACAAAGAGAAAAGAAGGAAAGAAACAAGAAGAGAGAGATAGAAGGTGTACAGTAGCTCAAAAAACTGTTCCAATGTTTTTATCAAGCCTGAAATCATCAGGAAAGTATTTTTTACAGCTTGAGTATCCCTTAGGCCAGGCTCACTCAGTGTACAAGATGTAGTCTCAAAATTGATGTCATATGCATGATTTTAATTTCTTTTAATTACTTAATTATTCTCCTTTCTAGTAGTTTCCAATTTTCCTGTAGAATTACATTGTAGTTTGTACTCCATGTACATCTCCTTTCTTGGACTTGGTATATATCCTCTTTCTAACTCATACTCTGACAACTCCATCACACCAAAGTTAGCAACCAACACAGAAGATTGGGACACAACATACAAGTTGAAGCTAAGGTTCTTCTACTCCATTGTCAACAAAACATCACTCCAGACTTAACTTGTCAACACTTCAGACTTCTTGTTTCTTTCTTTCTTAGTAGTATATTTGTCATTGAGCTTTGGACATCAATTATTTTGGACCTTAGAGTATTTAGTTTCTCTTTTCTTTTATCATTATTAATTAGCACAGATCATCTCCACTATCTTTGAAGCTACTCTGTAACAATCTGTTTATACCCTTCCTGATTGTATTATAACATACACTCTTTTAGACCCATATCTTAGTAAACACTTTTTATAACATGAGCTTAGCTCACTACATCTTAGCACCTATTTACTTGTTACAGTATATAAATATAGAATTCTCTTTTTCTTTTTAGAATACATAACTGAGCAGATACCAAAAACCTATTATAGACCAGCCCAGTTTGTAAGAGAATTACTCTAGGGTAGCTTAGGTAAGCCAGTATGAGTAAGTATTATCTAGTTTGCCCTATAGTCCTCCTTGCCTATATATCATGAATAATATTTGGAATAATAGTGTCAGAGTGGAAATGGAATAAAACTATGATTTATGAGTAAATAAAATTACTCTAAGATTCAGATTGAATAGTCCAAAGCTCATTTATGAGAACAATATTAAAAGAAAAGAGATATAACTACTAGTCCAGAATAATAACCTGTCAGTTCAAAGTAATAGTTAGTTGACAATAAAATAGGATAACCTTGGCTTCAACTTATATGTTGCATTACAATCTACTATTATATGTGTGATTACTAATTTCAAAGAATCAGAGTTATTGGAGAGGAATGGAATGGAATGGAGATATATAAAAGAGGAGGAATATGAATGAGTAACTTTAATGGACAAAGAGACTTTAATCTACAAGCTGAGGAAATATACTATAGGTTACTTGTATATATACAAGTCTGAGATAGAAGTTGTACATAAAGTCCAAACTACAATGTAATATAAATTAGAAGGAATTAGAAAGAAGAATTAATAATTAAATGATAAATGAAAATAAATAATTATCAATTCCAATGTTCAAATGTGCATATGATAGGGCTGTTCAGAGATAAACAGATAGAATTGGCTCTAATTTTATGAAGCTCTTGGAATTTCTTATTATGTCATCCTTAGTTAAATTGGTATTTTTAAAAGGGGTATAAGTAGTTATTAGCTTTGTATTTATCTTTACAGTTTGTGTACTTGAAAGAATGAGAATAGGATATTTCTTTTGATATTTCAAGATAAAGAGGATCGAGTTTGAAATTGGGTTTGCAACACTATGTCATATCTCTATAATTCTCCAGTTTATAGGAACCATTGTATTTTTGGCATCTAGAACTATTAAATTTACACATAAAAATAGTATGATCCCACTTTCAGCAATTTTTATATTGAGGAACTTTAGAGTTCATGTTAGTGCCATAAATGGTAGCAATGTGATGTTTAAAATTAAAGGACCTATTAATAAGAAGTTTAGCTTTGAAACTGTTTTAAGAGTTTTAGATGTTAATCCAAATAATAGCCATATCAGAGTTGGAAAAAACTTTGACAACTCTTAGCTTAGATATTCAAGTAACATCAGAGAAGATGTGTGATTTCAAAATGAATTTTTCAATATATGTTTTTGTAGTTGTATTTTTATTGTCTTTATTGAAATAAAAAATACTGGTTATTTTGAGATATGATTTAAACTGAGAAAGATAAGTGGGGTTTTCATTTTCTATGTCGTGGACACCTCTAAGATATTTTTTGATAACATTGAGATCACTAGGCTATGCTACTTGATTTATGTCACAAACTTCATTTGGCCATAACTCCACGAATACCTACACAATTCCCATGGTCTAAGATGCATCTGAAAGCCCTAAAGAAGACCTTTTAAACGACGCCTAAAACATGTCAAAGCAATCAGTACTCACCGAGATATTAGTTAATCAGTACCGGACACTGATTGGCAGATATCTTGGGAACTGCCAAACACAGATGTTTGCTTCCATGTGCACATGGAAGCTCTCTTCAATATGCTTCTGAAGACTATAAATAGACCTTAGGGCAATAAGATCCTGTGGAGATACAAAAACCTCAAGGTTTGGCATAACACTGATCTATTATCTATAAATACATATCAATCCTTGAACATAGACAAGAACTGCTCCTTTTATGGTTAAGTTATTGCTATTCTGGACACAAAAGGACTGCCATATGTAGAACAATAGGCAGTAGACATGTAATGCTCTGTCAAGGTGCACAGACCATCTCATTTATGTATATAAGGCTTCCTAGTCTGAGGATTAGACCTCAGACTTAACAACATCTTTTGTTGCTTAAACTACCTTGCTTGAAAATCATCAACTCATCAATCACAAATCTAGTAAGTAACTATTTATGATAATTTATAGTAAGAAATAGGCCAAAATTGAACATATGGATACAATTAATAAATATAAAAGACTTAATATCTTTAAGGTGTCTGTTAATAATATTGACATGTGTATTAGCTTGTTTGAGGATGAGATTGCAATTACTTGAGTTCAGTAGAATGATGACTTGTTTTCTAGATGGTCTCTTGATAGTGATTTGGGTCTTTTTCTTGGAAAGTGTTGTTGAGGGATTGTTACTAAAGGCTAAGGAATATATTTCAAGAATTTTTTTTCTAGGAGTGATAGAAATGCTTCTTGAACTTTGAGGAGATTATTGAGGTTATTTAATATAGCTTGAGCAAAGAACTTGGCTAATTTCTTTGAGTTTGATTTCCAAATTTTAGGATAGAGAAAAATAGAGGAGAAATCTTTGAAATAGTTACTTTAAGAATATATTGACATATACAGGGTTAATGAGAATTGGTTTTGGATATGTTCCTGAATTAATTAGAGACTATTTGGCAAAAAGTACTATTATTGTTAACCAAAAACTTATTCTATTGAGATTTATACATGGCCAAAATAAGATTTTAAGCAGCTGGACCAAAGTTAATAAGGTATCACAAAATAGTATTAGAGGTAGTAGATTAATTAAATAATAAACAAAATAAAATAATTACTATAAGATCTGAATGATATCTGGAACTCAATTACAAATATACTACCAAAGAAAAAAAATATAAAATCCAGAGTATATAAGGCTTTGGATTGTGGTTGAGTAACCTTAACCCTTAACCCACTCTTTATCAGAGTTTGACAAAAAGTACTCATTAGAGTTCTCATTAGATTTCATACACTACTTATATATATTTGACTATTTGTCCTTGTTTACTGATCCAATGATATTACATAATTAAAAGAAAAGAAAAATAAATATTGACTTCAGGGAATTTGGTAGTTTATAACATCACTCCCCTCTCAAGGGTTCTTGTCCTGAGAACTTCTTTTATAGTTCATTGTATGGGTCCCTTAGGTCACCCATATCCAGATTTTCATCCCCTACTTCTTCCAAGTACTTTCTATCTTTTTCAATTTTCCATTGATCTTCCTTATCCTCTTTTCATTCCACTCTTCTATCTTTCCTTTTTTGTATTCATTTTTTTTTTCTTCTATTCTTTTCAGGAATGGATTCTTGTTATATCTTGAAAACAAAGTTCTTTTTTATTTTCTCTAGTTCTCCTCCATTTTCCTCCAATTGTAATGACAAGCTTAGTTGAGATGACTGACTTATCATACTCAACATTATAAGAGAACAAAAAGAACTTAATAGAGTCTCTTGGTGGATTGTACTGCCTACTTATATACAATTTCTATTTGTCTATGTGTATGCTTAGGTAACTACCAATCTTTCCAAAAGGTTCCATTATGTAACCTGTCATGTGATTCTATCTTATTTTATCTTATCTTCCTTTTCTATAATTAGAATCCTTTGTCTAGTCCATCTAAGAATAACTCTTGTTTTTCCCATCCCTCTAGCCATACTATTTTTGGTTCAAGTGGGTGATTTATGACACCAATATTCTCAATCATATCTTTTGTTTCCCCACCTGTATAGCAATTTTACAGTATATCTTTCCAGTAATTCCCTACTGAATGTCTTCTTATCTTCCTCTGCTTTTTGCTATTTTATTTCCTCTTTCTCTTCTCTATGATATTCCCTTTCAAATTTCTCAACCAACTCTAGCCTATTCTTCAAGTTCTCTCTGCTCTCTTAGGTATATTTTTCTGCCATACATTCTTTCTATTGTACCAGATATTTGTCCTTTCCCCACACTTTTCTCTTGTTTATAACTTTCTCAACTTTCCATTCCTCTTCCCCTTTGATTACCACAGGTTGTAGTGCTTCCTTCCTTTGCTCCTCCACCTACGACTTGTACTTTCAGACTCTGCTAATATTAACTACCAGATGTATTTTAATTGTACTGGGCAGATCTAATTCTATTGTGTTACTGGATATGATTGCTTTTACTTTGTAAGGTCCTATGAAATGCTCTGTGAATTTTTCTTCTGTATGCCTTCCAATCATCTGGTATTTTAGATCTTTTGTGCTGAATAGCACTAAGTTGTTGACTCTATACTCCTCTGCCTCCCCTTTTTCTCTATCTGCATACCTCTTCATGTCTTCCTGTGCCTTCTGTAGTACCGCCTTGGCCTTCTCCTGTATATTCTTCATTCTTTCCACAAATCTCTCTGCTCCTTCATACTTTCCCTTCTTTTTCAACTTGAATCCCATCCTGGGGCTTTGCCCATGATTTGCTTGAAAAGATAACACCTTAGTTCCTATGTCCACCTTGTTATTATATGCAAATTCTACCATTCCCAACCATTTAGGCCACTATTCTTGTCGATGGTCAATAAACATTCTGAGGTACTATTCTAACTCCTGATTCATTCTCTCAGTTTGTCCATTTGTTTGTAGGTGGAATGCAGTTGACAATTTGGTGTCAATTCCCAGCATTTGATTCAACTCCTTCATAATTCCTGCTGCAAATTGTGGTCCCTTATCAGAAATTATACTATCTGATAATCTGTGTAATTTCCAGACATTATCTCTAAATAGACGTGCTAATCCCTCTGCACTAGTTCTCTCTGTAGTAGGTATAAAGTGTGCCATTTTTGTAAACCTATCTACTATTACTAAGATTGAATTGTATTCTTGTGCTAAGGGCAACTTCGTAATGAAGTCTGCACTAATGTGAGTCCATGTTTTCTCTGGAATTGAATTTGGCATAAGTTTTCCTGCTAGTGGTTGTGTCCGATTCTTATTCCGTTAGTAGGTGTCACACCCTCCACATATCACTTCACTTCTCTAGTGACCCCTGGCCACCAGAAGTTCCTCGTCATCAGCTCTGCTGTCTTCTACTATCCTTTATGTCCTCCTATAGGTGTATCATGGTGTAACCTGATTACTTCTGCTCTCAACTTTTCATTTTTAGAGACGTATACTTTTCCCTTTTTCAATATTAGGCTGTCTTCTTGACACCATTCTTTATTTCTCAACATCTTTACACCTGCTTGCTTTATTTCTTCTATTGCCTTAACTACATCATCTCTTGCTTCACACTTTTTTACTTTATCCAACAAATCCACTCCTTCTATAATTACTTCTGCTACTTTAATTCTCCTTGTATCCAACCACTCTTTCTTTACCAGCATCTGTTCCTTGTTATCCTTTTCTACCCCAACCTCCCAATCTGGTCTTCTACTCAAACTATCTGCTTTTTCCATCTTACTTTCTAAAATATGTTTTAGTATGAAATCAAACCTAGACAAGTACAGAGCCCATCACGCCTGCCAGTGATTCAATTTTTGATTGCTCATAAAATACTCCAGATTCTTATGGTTGGTCCAAACCTCAAATTCACTTCTGGATCCTTCCAGGAAGTATTTCCATGCCTCTAAGCAGTGTATTACAGCTAGCATTTTCTTATCATGTATTTCATAGTTCCTTTCTGTTTCATTTAATGATTTGGAAATATATGCTACTGGTCTCCACTTGTTATCCTCATACTTGATAGACAACACTCCTCCCATTGCAAAGTTAGAGGCGTCTACCTCCACCCTAAACTCCTTATTTAGATCAGGTGTAACCAATAGAGATCAACTTGTGAAGAGCATTTTCAATTGCTCAAAGGCCTTCTGTTGCTTAGCTCCCCAGCTCTACTTCTCTTCCTTTCTTGTTAGGTTATTCAAGGGTCAAGCTATTTTGGCAAAATCTTTCACAAATTGCCTATAGTAATTGGCAAGACCCAGGAATTTTCTAACATCTCTGACCGTTTTAGGTGTAGGTCAGTTCAGCACTCCTACTACTTTATTCTCCTCCATTTTGATCTTCCCCTGACCCATCACTACTCCCAGGAAGTTTACTTTCTGCACCTTTCAGGCACATTTCTCCAGTTTCACATATAGGTTATTCTCTTCCAACTGCCTCAGTACTTCTTTTACTAGCTCTTCATGTCCTTCTTCTATTTCTGTCCCTATCAACACATCATTCACAAATACCACCACCTTTCCTTCGTTAATTATGTCTTTTAGGATTTCATTCATCATGCCTTGGAATGTGGCAGGTGAGTTTATCATCCCAAAGAATATCACCACTAGCTCGTATGACCCCACATGTATAGTAAAGGCTGCCTTCCACTCGTCTCCCTTCTTTATCCTCACATTGTTATATTCCCATTGTAAGTCCATTTTGGTGAATACTCTCTTGTTACCCATACTATTTACTAAGTCTGTAATTAATGGTAATAAGTAGTTATTCTTTACTGTCTGCTTGTTGAGTCTACGATAGTCTATAATCATGTGTTTCCCCCCATCCTTCTTTCCTACAAAGAACACCAATGACATCTGGGGTAATTTAGAAGGTCTAATGTACCCCTTCTTTAAATGCTCATTGACAAATTTCTGTACCTCCTCCTTTTCATTTCTAGAAAGGGGGTATACTCTTGCCTTGCTTGCTTTAAAGTTGTCATTGAAATCTATTGCATGATCCCATACCTTTCTGACCAGCATCCTTTCCAACTCTATCTTCCCAAACACCTTCAGCTATTTGTGGTACCTCTTGGGCACCATTTCCTCCACCTTCCTATGATCCACCTCTATTTCTTCCTCTCTTCCCTAGTCTTTCTTTTCATCTACTGTCTATCTCACAATTTTCTTTTCATTCTCTCTTGTCTCTTTCTTTCCTTTTATCTTCACTGTTTTTCCACACAGCAGTAGACATCTCATCATTCTCACTTCTTCTCTCTCCCAGTCAATTTCTGGGTTATGGGCTGCTAATCATGGCATACCCAATATCACGTCTGTCTTCCCCAATTCACATACATTCATTCTTACTCTTTTTACATGTTCTCTATAGAACATATTTACTTCTACCTCATGGGTTATTGCACCTCCACTATTACTGGTGCCGTTTACATTCCTTATTTGCAAAGGTTGATCCAGCTTGATCAACCTATATCTTCCTTTCTGAGCCAGACTTTTGCTCATAAACATTTCCGTTGCTCCACTGTCGAGCAATGTCTTTACTGTTCTTCCCTTGTGAGTATCTATCTTTTCAATACCCACATTCATCCATACTTCTTATAGAGGCTTGAATGTTCATCTCACATCTCACTTCCTTCTTTGATACTGCCTTCTGATTGACAGTTCCTGCCATCCTCATTGGATCAGTGATCCCAGCCCTCCCCTTCTAGGCTCTAGGCACTGTCCATTCCATCTCTCCACCCCAATTCCACCACGATGTTTTCTTTCCTGTCCTACAAGGTGAATAGAAAATCTCTTCTTTCTCATTCTACTCCACCTTCCATATAACTGTATCTTTCCCTTCACACACACTATATTTCACTTTCTCTGTTCTTCTACTCTCTACTTCTCTATTTCTCCAATCCTATGCTTCTTTACATTTTCCACACCACATATCACACCGCTACACCTTACTTAGGAAGCCCTGTCCTCTGTTTTCCTGAGTTTTTGTTCTCTTGTAATTGCATTCTCTGCATTCTACAAGGGTCACTACTTCCTTTCTCATTGTTCACCTCTCCATACTCATTATTGCTCCTCATGGGGGCAGCCCTTTCACTCCACAATGCACGGTGATGCCTCCTCTCTCCTCTTTTCATTCCTTTCTGGACACTCTCACTTCTTGTGTCCCCTCTTCCCATATCTAAAGCATCGCGGCCTCTCTTCCTCAACCTTTTGCCTTCTCACTTCCCTTGCATCATCCAGCTCCCTAACGCTTTGAATCTATTGACTACTATCTTTTTCTTTTTCTGTTCTTCTCTACTCCTACAGTTCCAGGCAAGATGCCTGAACCTTCCACATTGCCTACATAGCTTTCCTTCCTTCCCTTCCAGTTCTGCCCTTAACTTGGTGAGGGCCTGCCTTTGGTTGAGCATGTCACTCATAAGAGTGTTGTCTTGTTCCAGAGACATTGTGCTATATTCTAGATAGATAATTTGTGAAAAAAAAGAATTTGTATTTCTTAAGGGTGCATCATCTTCTTCTTAGAGCTCACAGTACGTCTGCTGGGGCACATAAGTCTTCTCTCAGCCAGATGCCTACTGCCTTACTGACTACTGCTCTAATAGTACTTTGGCTATCACTCCAAGGAGGAGATCTCTACACTAATTGCCTTCTTAAGAATGCAGTAATATTCCTCTGCATAAACTGATCATAATGGACCAGTAGCACAAAGTATATAAAACAAAAAAGTGTATAAGTATACTACTAAGCACTGCTCAATTGTGAGGTCTGGTCTGGGCTAGTACCTAAGTTTGGTCCTAACTGTCCACCTCTGGGGTCTAAAGTTCCCAGTCAGTCCACTTAAGCCTATGGCCCAGCTATAAGAAAGTTGGGATTGGTCTGAGATAACCACACACTGAGAGAGTGATGAGAATGAAGTTTGTTTAGGACTGAGGAGGTCAGGAGCTAGTAGTAAAAATGAGTTCTAGTATAAGGCTTTCGATCGTGGTTAAGTAACCCTAACCCTTAACCCACTCTTTATCAGAGTTTGACAAAGAAAACTTGTTAGAATCCTCATTAGATTTTGTACACTACTTATACACATTTGACTATTTGTCCTTGTTTACTGATCCAATGATATTACATAATTAAAAGAAAAGAAATATAAATATTGACTTAGGGGAATTTTATTGTATTAGTTGCTAACTTTGGAGTTACAGAGTCATTGGAGTATAAATTGGAAAAGAGATATAGAAAAAGAACAAGGATAGATACAAGTAACATTAATTTACAAACTGAAGACCTACAATATAACTACATGGTATATATACTAAGTCCGAGAAAAAGAAATATATACAGAATATGGACTACAATGTAATTACAAGAGGTTTTAATTACTAGGAGATTTACTATGAAAAGGAGAATAATAATATTAATTAATTAATTAAAAAGAAAATAACTACAAAATTCTAAATATGATATGAGGATAAAATAATTGCTAGCTAAGTGGTTTTCTAAGAACCATTATCTGATAAATTGTGCAACCTTATTTAAAAACAATATGATGTTGTTGGTATCTTTCTTTAAGGCTTGAACCAATCCATATAGTAAAATGTTTAAGAATTTCCCATTGATGGATCTATTGGACTATTAGATTAATAAGGTATAATATGTATGTTTTCAGCATTTTTACCTGATGTTTTTAGTATGTTCAATAGAAAGGAGGTTATAACATATTGACCTTGAGGTGATGTCAGTTTTATCAGATCATCAAGCTGAAAAAAAGGAATAATATTATCTTGATCTATATCAAAATTGTCTGCCCAAGTGACTTGTTGTTGTCTTTCATCCTTTGAACATATACAATGCTAGAGGTTAAGGATGAGAATGAGATACTAAGGTCTCTGAGATTGCTTGAGGCCCAAGTGTGAATAGAGGACCTACCCCTATTGTTAGTGGAAGGATTAGTATGGTTGTCTAAGTTAGTTTGAGAAGAGTACAAGCTGTTTAGAGGGTTTGAGAAGGAGAATTGAGAGTTAGTCATAGTGTTAGGAATGTGTGTATTTGTTACTAAACCAATTGCTACCATCCAATAATGGTGGTACAGGTTAAAGAAGCACTGCTCACAGTCTGTGGTACTTAAGCCATAATAATATCAAATGATTATCTTTAGAAATAAATATTTGAGCTTAAAATCCTACTTTTTATGGTAATACATAAATAGGCCTGGGCTGGCATGTTCTTCAAGCCTACCCTAAACTTGAGTGCTTATCTAATGTCATGTTCGTTGTTGAATACATGAAAAAGCCTTGTCCTTATTCTTTAGCAAGAGGAATTTCTGGGTTCTTTCCACTTGTATAGACAAGTCACGGTGTTACATTCACCTCAATGTCCAGGTTGTCTTTAACATCCAAATCTTCTCAGGAACCTGGTTGGGCTGCCTTGCAAGGTCAGAGTTTTTTCCAACTCCCTACAAGGGGCTAGTCCTTTTGATGGATATACTAATTGCAATTTGCACTTGTGATTCTCAATCCTCACATGTCATAATTGAATCTGTATCGTCGCCGGATAAACAGCATCCTCGGGAGAAGAGACACAAATCATAAACACTGAAGGCCCATTGTTGATAGGCCTCAAGAAGCGAAAAGGTGGCAGTGAGTGCGATGATACTTCCAAGTACAAGGAAACGGGCCCTACCACCAAGCACCCAAGACATGATACCTCTCATGTTGGGCTGGACAAGGGTGAGTTCATATCCTACTTGTATCTGGATATGAACTTTGGGCCTTATTGGCTGATCCTTGCCCTTACAGGATCTTTCATCTTCGATCATTCCGATTCTGCTTCGGGCGGTGTCCCAAGTACTAACGCAGGTGCGAATGCTCATTCGCACACCATTATTGATCAAAGAGTGATGGCTATGGCTTACATCACCAGGTCCCTTCTCAGGATCCGGCAAGTCCGTCAAAAAGTCACTTCCCAATCTTACGGGACAAGCCAACCTTCTTATCTCGAGCAGCGAGTTGAATAATGAATTCTCGACGGCGTCAGCTCTGGCTGCGTTATACAGCCCAACTCCGAGCATTGATCCTAATTTACCCCAGTGGGGGAAAAAATCAAGAAGCTCCCTAACTCTCCAGCCAAAGGACAACCAATCGCTGAAGAGGTGGCAAACATCGGATGTACCAAGTATTGATTTCTTGAATAATAAATGGAAAGGGAAAACGGGTCAACTCATCTCAGCAGATTCCTCGCGTAATAATATTTCTGGTCTCTCTGCCAGTTCATCTGACGATCTCGGAGCAAAAAGCACAATAGATACAACAAAAGCTATAATCGATCTAAGTGCCTCGGTGCCTAGGGTCAGTCCTGGATCAAGTCGTCCTTCTTTGATAAAACAGGCTCTATTCAAGGGTCCACACGGAAGAGATGGTATGTTTCACTAGTTCTCAAATGTGTACATTTTTCGATGATAGTCCGTGATAGAATATGGTCCTCTGTACATCAACGATCGCAGACAACTGGCTCGCAAAACCGTCAAGTCATCGAGGCCAGTTAAAATATACCAATTTAATCGTGAGTACATCCTCTGTTCTGTCATTATACTCTAACATCCTTCAGGACGATCACCCTCCTCAAACAACAGTAATAGACCACGGTATTTGTCTTCAACTAGTTTACCCTACCCAGCTCGAAGCCCTACTGATAAGGACAATGATACTGGAGGTGAGCGATTGGGAGTATGTCTGAGGTATAAATTACAATATTTAGTAGACGATGGTGAATCATCAACCGCAGTAAAAGGACACACATTAAATCCGCAGAAGCGTTCTCTGTCTCCATCCAGCGCGATCAGAGGAAAAGAAAAATCTATCCTGTTGCCTCCTGATAATGATATCATTGTCATTGGGAGCAGTGACGATGAAGTGTCTGTCAAGGCGATTAGTCCTGCGCGTCTGTCTCCGAAGATAGAAAGCTCTCCTGAAAGAACATTCCTGTCTGAAGCTAGGCTGGTATGTAATTTTTGCAGTGTTTGCGATAACCCAACTTCTGACACCCGAATAGCCAAAGAAACTTAAGAAAGTACAGAAGAGTTGCACAATTGCGGGGTCTAGAGATCTTTCGACCGTCCTCAATGAAATGTATGAGCGACAAGAAGAGAACAAACCAAAGGTTTCATCGTCTTCTCATAAGCAGCTAGAGCAGAAGATTAACGATCTTACTTTTGCTGACTCGGACGAAGTTGAGTCTGAAGGTGAATTGAGAAACACTTGCATGATTGGGCTTCTATTTACGTCCCATTAGCCATGAAAACAAAGCAGGAATCAAAAGAGATCTCATTGTCATCTGGAATTAATCAAGACCGAGTCTTGGTTACCCAAGCTTCATCGGCCAAACCAGTAGTTTCGCATGTTCAATCACCCTCTTTAACTACGTCACCAATTGTCGGACCGACGCCTATCACAGGCCCGTTTCTGCCTGAAACGACGAGATCACTCACTGGAACATCGAAGCTCCGGCCAACCCCACGTCTTCGATCTATACCTATGGCTCCTATCCCTCATGCCCCAAGCCAGTCTCGACCTGTCAGAACATCTCCAATGTCGTCACAAAGGAGAGTTGTTAGATGGCACCATGTAACCCCCACTCGACAAATCATCCGGGGATCAGAAAGCGATGATTCTGGGGTTGCTGATGAACAAGAGGCTATTCGGGCTTTGATCGATGATATTCCAGCAAGTGTCCGTGAAGGCAGGGTGAACTTGAGGGATGACCTCCGAGTGCCCTTAGTGCTTGCATCAAGTTCAAATGTTAGTAGTGCAAGAAGTTCTCCGGACTTCATATTTCCCTCACGAAGATCGGTCCGACATAGTTCTGCAAGCTCGAATGATCATGTACCATTAACTGATGTGGAGTCTCCTCCAGCTTCTAGCCCTAGTCCAGAGCCTGCAGAAACAATTGAGTCACCCTCTTATGGAGGGTTTAAAGCTCTCACATGGAACTCCTATAAAAGTGACCTCAATAATTTCCCTTTCAAGCATTATTACACCAAAGATATTCCGACTTCATTGCCTGATTCAATCAACCGCCTCTCAGCATATACTCGAAGAGACGCTGGAATCCTTGATGTATTCAGAGCTTTCATGCTCGAGAATATCTGTGATGATGAAGGCAACGCTCCGGAGATTGAGATCATAAATGAAGTTGACGCGGAGTCATCCCCTGTGTTTGAGTTTAATTATTCGAATAGAATGTGGTATGGTGAAGATTTAGCGATGCCTGATTATAGCAAGTTGAAGGGGTGCGAGTGCATCGGTCGATGCGATCCCAAAAGCCGAACATGCGCCTGTGCCAGGAAAACGAGGTCATATCTCGAGACTGATGGATGCGTGTATGAGAAGAATGGACGGCTCAAATATCCCCGATATCCCATTTTTGAGTGCAACGATCTTTGTTCGTGCGACGAACATTGCAGGAATCGAGTCAGTTTCTCAAATTTGAATTGTGCCCTATGATATTCTGTTGATATTACGTCCCAAAATAGGTCGTACAACATGGCAGAAAAGTCGAGCTTAGCATCAGAAAAACTCGGGACAAAGGATGGGGTATAGGTTTTCTGATTCTCACTCATCTCCTCGACTAATAAAGCAAAGGTGTCTTCAATGGCCAAAAACGCATCCCGAAAGGAACATTTCTCGGGATTTACGCGGGCGAGTTGCTGACTGATGAGCAAGGCGAAGTTCGCGGGCGGTGAGTACTGTGATAACCAATATCCACAGTTGATTCAATTGCAATCTTTCTTAGTTATTATAATACCCTTGGAAAATCCTATCTATTTGATATCGACTTCTGGCACCTGAAACAAGGACCCAATCTAGACGAGTGGCATAATAAGTATACAGTCGATGCGTACCATGTGGGCAACGTACGTGTCATACATCTCTTGACTAGTCTCCGGCCAACTCATTGTCCTCATGCTCAATCTAGTTCACACGGTTTCTGGTCAATATTTTCACTTTTGATAGGATTTTCGGGCTGAACAGAAATTATAGAACCATTCTTGTGAACCGAATGCTCGGTTATTCCCCTGTTATATCAATGAGCCTGACATTGAGAGGCCTCTCCTCGTAGTATTTTCTAACAAGGATATAGCTTCTTATGAGGAGATATGCTTCAATTATATGGGATCTTATTCAGAAGATGAAGGAGATGATGACAAAAATAACGATGAACATGAGAACGAAGAAGAGGCACATGGTGAAAAACGCAAAGATGCTGTCTATAGACCTTGCATGTGTGGTGCAAAGAAATGTAAAGGTGAGAATATCCATCCATACATGGATTTGGTGGATGATAGTAATGCCAAGACAGGTGTAATGTGGAATTAGCTTCTGTTAAGTTTATGAATATGATACAAATTCCAATTGGACCAAGTACATGCATTTCCTTAATATAGTATATTATGACAGTATAGTCAAACTTGTCTACCAACAGCACAAATAAACACCATTATCAACAAATGTGTAATTATTGTCATGGTCTTGATTTTAATATATCAATCTAGTTTTCCAAAACCAAGTTTGCTCAATTGTCATGGGCTGCATTTGGAATAATAGTGTTAGAGCAGAATAGAATTGGAACTATGATTTATGAGTAAAATGAATTACTTCAAGATCTGAAATAAATGAATTCCAGAGCTTATTTAGCTCATCTATGAGTATGCTATCAAAAAAGAGAGGTAATCACCAGTCTAAGATGTTAAACTATAAGTCTAGAGTAGTAGTTTGTTAATAACAGAGTAGAATAACCTTGGCTTTAACTTATGTGTTCTGTCACAATCTCTTATTATTGTATTGGTTGGTGACTTTGAAGTATCAGGGTTATTGAAGAAAATACAAATGAAGTTAGAATGGAAAAGAGGTATACAAAAAAAGAATTATTAATTCTAATTCCTCTTAATCTATATTATATTGTAGTCTAGACTCTGTGTACAACTTCTATTCTAAACTTGTATATATACAAGTAAAGTAGTCTACAGTATATATTTTTTCAGCTTGTAGATTGATGTTTTTACATCCTTAAACCTTTTTTTCTATATATCTCCTTTTCATTCCATTCCTTTTCAATGACTTAAATTCTCTGAAATTAGTAACTATATACATAATAGTAGATCATAGTGTTAAAGCCAAGATCATCCTACTTTATTGTTATCTAACTATCACTCTGGACTCATAGGTTATCATTCTAGACTGATAGTTATATATCTCTTTCTTATTTGATAGTATTCTTATAGACAAACTCCAAACTACTTATTCCAAACTTTGGAGTAATTCTATTTACTCATAAATTATAGATTCTATTTATTTCTACTCTAACACTATAATTCCAGATATGTAGTGACTGTCAGCTGAGTTAGCTTAAGATCACACTCTAAGTCAAAGTTGACAAAGAGAACTCATTAAAGTTCCCACTAATTATTCTACACTACTTACACAGTTTAATTATTTATACCTATTAGGTTTCTCTCACATTTCTCTATTGAGTCACTGTTCCTAATTTGGTAATAAGTCCTCACACATCTGATAAAATAAAATAAAAGAAATATAAATATAAATATGAACTTAAAGAAAATGGGCGATTCATGACAAGATACTACCTATGACAGAATATATAAGCCATAAATAATTACTATTATATTTAATCTCTCCAACTATTATTTTTAGTTATTCACTCTTTATTTTGTTTATTCCAAAGTCACTGATATTGTAAGGACTTTGGTTGTAGTTGGGTAACCTTAACCTCAATCTACTCTTTATTGAAGTTTGATAAAAAGAACTTGTTAGAGTCTTTGTTGGATTGTGTGTTACTTATACAAGTTCAACTATTTGTACATGTTTACTGATCTGACATTATTACATAATTAAATAAAAATAAAATAAAAATAAATAATAACTTAGAGAATTTGAGCAGTTCATGACAAATATCCTATTTTATCTATTTGACTATAGTATCTTTAGCAAATAATGTCTCCAAATAATGTCTCCAGATCTTCTAAATACATTCTATACTAGAATAAATAAGTTTATTATCTGACCTCTCTTTGCACACAAATATACTTTTCCTGAATTCCTTCTAGAAACTAGATCCCTTATTTAACCTTAGATTCTATTTCTCTAGAACTAATCATGTTATGAATTGTTACTTTCTCTAAGTTATTATTTATTTTATTTTATTTTTTTTTCTTTATTTTCAGATATATGGAAAAGAAATGCCAAATAAGAAAAATTAAGTTAAGAAGTAATGTACAAGACTTTCATAACATATACAAATATATATATTATATAAGTAGTATACACAAATGATTAAGAACTCTAATGAGTTCTCTTTGTCTCCTCTGATAAAAAGTGCAATTAAAATTAAGATTATACAATCTAAGTCTTAGTTATTATACTAGAACTTGTTTTTATATCTAGGACACTGATCAGCTTGGTCCTTGTCCAACTTTATTCTCATTACTCTCTTAGTATGTGGTCAACTTAGACTAATCCCATTTTTCTAATAGCTAGGCCACAGACTTAAATAGACTAACTAGAAAGTTTAGACTTTAGAAATAGACAATCAGGTCCAAGCTCAGGCTCTGCTTCTAGACTAGACCTCTGAATTAAGTAATGTCTTTTATAGTACTTATAATTATTCATCTTATATACTTCATGCTACTGGTCTATTGTGATCAGTCTATGTAAAGGAATATTGCTATATCTTCAAAAACGCAATTAATATAGAGATTTCCTTTGTAGAGTGATAGCCAAAGTATTATTAGAACAATAGTCAATAAGGCAATAGACATCTGATTAGAAGAAGATCTGTATACTCTAGCAAATGTAATATAAGTCCTTTAAAAAAAACAATGTACTTTTAAGAAATACATATTTTTTTTACATTCCAAAAATCCATATCAATTCAAGAAACACAACACTATGTTATTGGATCAAAATAATAACTTTATGAGCAACATGCTTAACCAAAGGCAAACCCTTACCAAGTTAAAAGTAAAATTGAAAGAAAGAAAGAAAAAACTTTGTAGAAAGTTTGAACAGTTTAAATATCTTGCTCATAATTATCTACATAAAAAGAAAGAGTTAGGAAAGTCAACTTAGAATAGATTCAAAGTACTATTAAGCAGAGTGATAAGTTGTGATATTTAGGAAGTGAAGAGGCAAAAGGTAAAAGGAAAGAAAGTACAGTATTTTAGATGCTAAGGAATAGGACATAAGAAGTGGAAGTTGTAAAGATCGGCCACTCAGATAATCCAAGTAGACAGATTCCAACTCTAAGTTAGAGTAGACAAAGAGAACTTGTTAAAGCTCTTACTAATTGGTTCAGCTACTTATACACAAATGTTTGTTTACAAGTATTTGCCTAGCTATTTTATCTCATACATCCCTTTTGAGTTATAATGTCCTGTATACATTCAATATTACCTAATTAAAAGAAATAAAAAAAGAAATAAAATAATCTGCCACCATAGATTGTCTAGTCCGCCTGCCATTTTATAACAGGAGTGTTCCAACATTGAAGTAGAAGAAGTGAAAAGATAGAATGAAAGAAGGTGAAAGAGCATTATGTTGTAAGAGATATACCTCCAAGAAATCCAAAAGTAGAGGCAAGAGGATGAATGACAAAGTAAAAAGTGATGTTATTTGTGAAGTATAAAAGATGTAAGTGAAAGGGGATAAAAACTCAAGAGAACTAGGGACAGGGTTTCTTGAGTAAAGAACAGCTCTACAACATATAGTATGGTAGTTACAAAGAGACATGGAATTGAAGACAGGCAGAAGCAAAAAGAAATAGAGCAGTGAAAGTAAGATATAGTATATACAGAGGAAAGGATACAATAGTAGGAGAAGTATCCAGGAGAAATGAAAAAAAGAAAGTTTTCTGTCTACCATGCAGAACAGGAAAAAAGATATCTTGGTAAAATTGGGGAGAAAATTTAGAAGGTTGGTATCTAGGGTTCAGAAAAGGAGAGCTAGAATTACTGATCTGAAGAAAAGAAGAGAACCAAAGAAGGTGATAGGAACTACCAATCAGAAGATAGTGCAAGGAAAGCAGACCAGAGAAGTAAGGTAAACCTTGAAGCCTCTTAGAAAAGTGTGGATGAATATGAGAATAGAAAGTGTAGACATACATGAAGAAAGAACAGTGAGAGCATTGCTTAATAGTGGAACAATAGAATTGTTTATGAGCAAAAGTTTGATTTATAAAGGAGGGTTAATCAAGTTAGATCAACCATTACTAGTAGAAAATATAAATAGCACTGGAAATAATAGGAGTGCTATTATACATAAAGTAAAAGTCAATATATTCTTCAAGAGACATGTAAAGAGAGTATAAATAGACATTTATGAATTGGATAGAACAAAAGTAATCTTGAATATGTTTTGGTTAGCTGTCTATAATCCAGAAATCAACTGGGAAAAGAGAGAAGTAAAGATGACAAAATGTTTACTCTTATATGGAAAATTAGTAAAAATATAGAAAAAGAGAAAAAAGAAATTAGAGAAGATAAACAGAAGATTATGAGATGAACAGTGAACAAAAAAAGGACTGGAAAAGAGAGAAAAAAATAGAAGTAGATCACAGAAAAGTGGAAAAAATAGTTTCTAAGAGATTTTATCAATGCAATTAATCTCAAGAATAACTTTAAAGCAAGTAAAGCAAAAGTATATTCTCTTTCTAAAAATAAAAAGGAGAAAGTATAGAAATTTATGAATGAGTATTTTAAGAAGAATTATATTAGACCTAATCTTCTATTACTGTATTAGTTATTAACTTTAGAGTAATGGAGTTGTTGAAGTATATAATAAGAAAGAAGAATAAACACAAGTAATGTTAATCTACCAACTAAAAAACTACAATATAACTACTCAGTATATATATCAAGTCTAAAAAAATATATATATAAAAATAAACTACAATATAATTTTATAAAAGATTAGGAAACTAGGAGTTCTACTTGAAAAGAATAATATTAATTAATTCATTAAAAATAAATAAAAAAGAAAATAAATACAAAAATTATGTATATAACATTAATCTATAATATATGACAATAGATTGTAGTATAATTGTCATAAATCATCCAAATCTCTCTAAGTCAATATTTATTTATTTTTTATTTAATTATATAATATAGTTGGATCAGTAAACAAGGACAAACAATTGGACATGTATAAGTAGTGTACACAATTTAGCGAGGACTCTAATAAGTTCTCTTTGTCAACTCTGATTTAGAGTGGAGTTAAGCCTGAGGTCACCTACCAAAAGACTAAACTCTTACACTAGAACTCATTTTCACTTCTAGAACACTGATCATCTCAATCCTTGTTCAACTTTACTCTCATCACTCTCTCGGTGTGTAATCAACTCAGATCACTTCCAACCTCCTTATAGCCAGGCCACAGGCTAAAGTAGACTGACCAGGAAGTTTAGACCCTGGAGGTGGACTGTGGGCACTATACCTGAGTGCACACATAGACCAAACCTGATGACAGATGGTGCTTAGTAGATTACTTGTAAAATCTTTTACTTTATCAGCCTTGTACTACTAGTTCATTGTGACTAGTACATGCAGAGGAACATTATCGCACCCTTAAAAAGACGATTAGAGTAGGGATCTTCCCTGAGAAGTGATAGTGTAACCCTAGTATTAGGACAGTAGTTAGTAAGACATTAGACACCTGGCTGGGTGAAGATTTGCACCCCAGCAGATATAAGTAGTCAGTAGTCAAAGCCGAAGAAGAAGGGTCAGTCAACCAACAACACAAATACACTTTCATTTTTAACACAACAACAACCCACCCTTCTAAGTACAACACACTATGTCCTTAGAAGTGTATAACCAACTCATGAGTGACATGCTCAACCAAAGGCATGCCCTTGCCAAATTAAGGGCAGAATTAGAAGGTAGAGAAGGAAGGATATGTAGGAAGTATGGGAGGTTTGGGCACCTTTCCCGAAAGTGCAGGAGTGAAGAGGAACAGGAGAAAAAAGCAGTAGGGGAAAATAGGTTTGAAATGTTGAAGAGTAGAGTAATACAATATGGAATAAGGGAGATGAGGAGACAAGAGGTGGTGAGGAAAGAGGTGAAATGCTTTGGATGCAGAGAAAAGGAACACAAAAAGTGGGAGTATCTGAACATGAGGAAGAGAAAACAGGAGGAGGTGACACTGCCGCAAAGAGTGTGAAAGAAAGTAAAAGAGCACAGTAGAGCAAGGGAACTGCCCTCAAGGGGAGCAGCAATGTGTATAGAGGGGTGGATGACATCCAGAGAAGTGGTGACTTTCATGGAGTGTAAGGGATATGACTATAAGGAAATGAAGACGGAAAAAAACAGGGGACAGGATTTCCTGAAGAAGGCATAGTTGTGCAACATGTGGTGTGGAAGTTGCAAGGAAGCATGGAATTGGAGAGAAAGAGAAGTGGAAAGCGAAAGAGTGGAGTGGGTGAAGTGTAGCATATGTGGAGGAAAGGATATGGTAGTAGGAGAGAAGGTGAAAAGAAACAAGAAGGGAGAAGTGTTTTGCCCACCCTGTAGAACAGGAAAGAAAACACTGTGGTGGAATTGGGGTGGAGAAGTGAAATGGACAGTGCCTAGGGCCTAGAAGGGGAGGGCTGGAATCACTGATCCGAGGAGGATGGCAGAAACTGTCAATCAGAAGGCAGTGCAGAAAGAGGAAGAAAGAGAAGTGAGGTAAACATTTAAGCCTTTAAGAGAAGTGTGGATGACTGTGGATATTGAGAAAATAAATACTCACAAAGAACAAACAGTGAAAGTGTTGCTGGATAATGGAGCAATAGGAATGTTTATGAGCAAAGGCTTAGCTCAGAAAGAAGGATATAGGTTGATTAAACTAGATCGACCTTTGCAAGTGAGAAATGTAGATGGCATCAGTAACAGTGGAGGTGCAATAATGCATAAAGTGGAAGTGAACATGTTCTACAAAGGACATGTGAAAAGAATACAAATAGATATTTGCGAATTGGAGAAGACAGATATAATTCTGGGCATGCCATGACTAGTGGCCCATAACCTAGAAATAGACTGGGAGAAAGAGGAAGTGAGAATGATAAGATACCCACCATTATATGGAAAGACAGTAAAGATAAAGGGGAAGAAAGAAACAAGAAAAGATAAAAGGAAGATTATTAGATGGGCAGTGGATGAGAAGGAAGACTAGGAAAGAGAAGAAGAAATAGAGGCAGATCATAGAAAGGTAGAGGAAATGGTGCCTAAGCAGTTCCATAAGTGGTTGAAGGTATTTGGGAAGGTAGAGTCTGAGAGAATGCCAGTTAAAAAGGTGTGGGATCATGCGATAGATCTCAATGACAACTTGAAAGCAAGCAAAGTAAGAGTATATTCTCTCTCCAGAAATAAAAAGGAGGAGGTATAGAAGTTCATCAATGAGCATTTGAAGAAGGGGTACATTAGACTTTCTAAATTGCCCCAGATGTTACCAGTGTTCTTTGTAGGCAAGAAGGATGGAGGAAAACACATGATTATGGACTATCGTGGGCTCAACAAGCAAACAGTGAAGAACAACTACCCACTACCATTAATTACAGACTTAGTAGATAGTATGGGTAATAAGAGAGTGTTCACCAAAATGGACTTACGATGGGGATATAATAATGTGAGGATCAAAGAGGAGGACGAGTGGAAGGTGGCTTTCACTACACATATGGGATTATATGAACTAGTGATGATGTTCTTTGAGATGACAAACTCGCCTACCACGTTCCAAGACATGATGAATAAGATCCTAAGAAACATAATCAATGAAGAGAAGGTGGTAGCATTTGTGGATAATGTGTTGATAAGAATGGAAACAGAGGAAGGGCATGATGAGCTGGTAGAAGAAGTGTTGAAGTGATTGGAAGAGAATGACCTCTATGTGAAACCAGAAAAGTGTGCTTGGAAGGTACAGAAAGTAAACTTCCTGAGAATAGTGATGGGTCAGGGGAAAATTGAGATGGAGGAAGATAAAGTAGTGGGAGTGTTAAACTGGCCTGTACCTAAAACAGTTAGAGATATTAGGAAGTTCTTGGGCCTCACAAATTACTATAGGCGATTTGTGAAAGACTTTGCCAAATTAGCTTGGCCATTGAATAACTTGATGAGAAAGGAGGAGAAATGGAGATGGGGAAGCAAGCAGCAGGAAGTATTCAAACAGCTCAAGCAGGTTTTTACAAGCAGACCCTTATTAGTTGTGCTAGATATAGATAAGGAATTCAGAGTGGAAGCAAATGCTTCTAACTTTGCAACAGGAGGGATATTGTTGATCAAGTGTGAAGATAATAAGTGGAGACCAGTAGCATATATCTCTAAGTCACTAAATGAAACTGAAAGAAATTACAAGATACATGACAAAGAGATGCTGGCTGTGATAAGATGCTTGGAAGTATAAAGACACTTTCTGAAGTAAATTCAAAGTTTGGATGGATCATAAAAACTTAGAATATTTTATGAGCAACCAAAAGTTGAATCACAGACAAGTGTGATGGGCTCTATATCTATCCAGGTTCGACTTCATGTTGAAACACATCATAGGAAGCAAAATGGGAAAGGCAGATGGGTTAAGCAGGAGGCTGGATTGGGAAGTTGGGGTAGAGAAGAATAACAAAGAGCAGACATTGGTAAAGAAAGAGTGGTTGGAAGTAAAGAAAATTAGAGTAACAGAAGTAGTAATAGAAGGAGTGGATTTGCTAGATAAAGTAAGAAAATGTGAAGCAAAGGATGACGAGGTAGTGAAGGCTGTAGAAGAGATGAAACAAGCAGGGGTGAAAATGTTGAGAGATGAAGAATGGTATCAAGAAGATGGCCTAATGCTAAAGGAGGGGAAGGTATACATTCCCAAAGATGAGAAACTGAGAGCAGAAGTGATCAGGCTACATCATGATATGCCTGTAAGAAGACATGAGGAACAGTGGAAGATGGCAAAGTTAGTGACAAGGAATTTCTAGTGGCCAGAGGTCATTAGAGAGGTGAAGCAGTATGTGGAGGGGTGTGATGCCTACTAGCAAAACAAAAATCAAACACAACTACCAGCAGGAAAATTAATGCCAAATTTGATTCCAGAAAAGGCATGGACCTATATTAGTGCAGACTTTATTACAAAGTTACCCTTAGTACAAGGATATGATATGATCTTAGTAGTAGTAGATAAATTTACAAAGATGGCATATTTCATACCTACTACAGAGAGAACAAGCGCAGAAGGATTAGCATGGTTATTTAGAGATAACATCTAGAAATTACACGGATTACCAGACAGTATAATCTCAGATAGAAGACCACAATTTGCGGCAGAGATTATGAAGGAGTTGAACCAGATGCTGGGAATCAACACTAAACTGTTGACTGCATTCCATCCACAAACAAATAGACAAACTGAGAGAATGAATCAGGAGTTGGAACAATATTTCAGGATGTTTATCGACCATAGACAAGAACAGTGGCCAGAATGGTTGGGAATGGCAGAATTTGCATACAATAATAAGGTATACATAGGAACTAAAATGTCACCTTTCCAAGCAAATCATGAACAAAACCCCAGAATGGGATTTGAGCTGAAAAAGAAGGAAAAATACAAGGGAGCAGAAAAGTTTGCAGAAAGAATAAAGAATGTACAGGAGGAGACAAAAGCAGCATTGCAGAAGGCACAGGAAGATATGAAGAAATATGCGGACAAAGAAAGAGGAGAGGTAGAAAAGTATAGAGTAGGTAACTTAGTGCTACTCAGCACTAAGGATCTAAAGTACCAAATGGTTGGAAGACATATAGATAAGTTCATAGAATGCTTTGTAGGACCTTACAAAGTAAAGGCAATTATTTCCAGTAATGCAATAGAATTGGATCTGCCTACTACAGTTAGAATACATCCAGTAATTAATGTCAGTTGAGTACGACAGTACAAGTCATAAGTAGAGGGCCAGAGAAAAGAAGCACTACAGCCAGTGGTAATAGAAGAGGAAGAAGAATGGGAGGTTGAAAAGATTATGAACAAGAGAAAAGTGTGGGGAAAGAACAAGTACCTAGTATGATGGAAGGGATGTATGGCAAAAGAAGACACTTGGGAGAACAGAGAAAATTTGAAGAATGTGATGAAGTTGGTTGAAGAATTCAAAAAAGAATATTGCAGAGAAGAAGAAGAGGAAGTAAGGTGACAAGAGAAAGAAGAAGACAATAAGAGATTTAGAAGAGAGTTACTAAGAAGGTACACAGCCAAGATATTATATGAATGGAGAAACAAGAAGTACAACAGAGAATATTGGAGGTAGATAGAGGAGAATTGGAGACGGTGGAAGAAAAACCTGTTCTCTAGGTACAGTAGGAATTTATTCTTGAAGAAGATAAAAGAAGAACAAAAAGAATATAAGAGAAAAAAAAACAGAAGAATGGAACAAAGAAGAGGACGAGAAAGACTAACAGAGACTTGAAGAAGATATGAAGTATTTAAAGGAACTAGGGAATGAAAATCAGGATATGGGCAATCTAAAGAACCCATACAATGAACTATAAAGAAGTCCTCAGGACGAGAACCCTTAAAAGAGGGGTAGTGTCATGAATTGCCCAAATCTCTCTAAGTCAATATTTATTTTCTTTTTCTTTTCTTTAATTATGTAATGTAGTCAGATCAGTAAACAAGGACAAACAATCAGACATGTATAAGTAGTGTACGCAATTTAGCAAGAACTCTAATAAGTTCTCTTTGTTAACTCTAACTTAAAGTGGAGTTAAGTCTAAGGTCGCTCATCAAAAGACTAAACTCTTATAATAATACATGAGTTAAAACCAAGGTTATTTTATTTTTTTATTACTTAACTATTACTTTAAGCTTATAAATGATTATTTCAAACTAGTAGTTATATCTTTTTTTTTTTGATAATATTATTTTAACTATTCATTTTAAACTTCAGAGTAATTTTTTCTATTCAATTTACTCATAAAATTTTTTAAAAAAATCTAATAGTAATAGAAAATATATCTAGTTTTTAAATTTTATTTTCCAAAGTAAACTTTATATTTTTGTAAGTAAAATAAATGTCATAGAGTAGTATTGGAGATAGCAGATCAATTAAATAATAAATAAAATAAAATAATTACTCTGAAATCTAAATAATATCCAGAACTTGCTTATAAGAATACTACCAAATGAATGAAAGAAATGCAAAATCTGGAATATTGACAAATAATGTCCAGAAATTGTTTTGTTGATGATGGAGAAAATAACCTTGGTTTCAACTTATGTATTGCACTCTAATCTTTTATCACTGTATTAGTCACTAAGTTCAGAATAACAGAGTCATCAGAGTATAAGTTGGAAAAAAGATACATAGAGAAAAGAAATAAACACAAAATAATGTTAATTTACAAACTGGAGAACTACAATATAACTATAGGGTATATATACTAAGTCTGAGAAAAAGAAATATATATAGAACACAAACTACAATATAATTACAAAAGGTTTTGACTACTAGAAGATCTACTATAAAAAGAAAAATAATAATAATTAATTAATTAAAAGAATTAAAAAGAAAATAACTATGAAATTCTGAATATGACAGTATCTTCTTTTTAAGACTGAGCCTCTGAAGCCTTTAATGTATGAGTAATACAATTATAACCTAATCAGAGTGATAAAAAAACTTCACCAAATTTTTTTTCTCTTGAACTTCAACTACAATAATGTTTTCCTCTGATATCTTGAACACAATCATCTCTTTCAATTCTGATGATGAATTTCAACAAGAATATGAGCAACTTTGATAATGGAAACTTGAAAAAGAGACTTGTATGGAAAAATTGCTGATAAAACATAAAGCAAAAAAAGAAGCTTAGGCCATAGAAAAACTTTGTCTAAAGGAAAAAAAAAAGAGAAAGAAAAAACCTAGAAAGAGAAAAAAAAGAAGTTAAGAGTTGAGCTCAAGAACTGGAAGAGATTAGTCAATTCAAAATATTCCACCTTTAGATAGATACATATTTTAAGAACCTTTAATAGATATGTAGTTTGGACTCATTTGAAAGTATAAACCTCATTTAACTTCCAGTTCTATCTAAAAAGCATTAGAAGTATTTTGTATCTTATGAATCTACTTAAAACCGTAAAAAATAAGAGATCAAAGAAAAAATCATAGATCTATAAATGAGATCTCTCAATCCTTGTCAATGTTGCTACAAGACAGGACAGTTTTGTGTTCTTTAAATTTCTTTGTAAGTTTCAATTTTTTTTATTTTTCTCAACTCAATCTTCCTTAGCAATATAACTGCCTATATTTTCTGTGCTACCTTGAAAGTTGTCTACTAAGTTCAGAATCTAGAGAATGAATAGAAAAAAAAATGAGAAAATTGCATCAAAAAGATACAGGTTATCTAGATTGGATTTGCAATGTGTTAGGAAAGTTGGTTAGAACAGATATTTTAGTAGAATTGAACAGATCAGAATTGGAGTCAGAAGTTGTAAATCAGAATAAAGAAAAGGTGAGGGAGGTAATCAAACTGGATGATAATAAAGAGGAAATAAAGAAGGTGGAGAATATAATGAAAGAGATAAAGGAAAGAAATAGTAGGAAAAAGGTGTCTAGTAGTCTAACATCTTTTTGGTATTCCAGTGATAGTTTTATCCTTTAAAATTTTCTTGTTTTAATTTTAAATAAACTTTATTGTAGTAGACTACAGGACTTATCAATCAGAGTGATTGAAGAGGTTCAGGTTTGAAGGAATAATTATCATGGAAATCCTCTAAAAGTTCCTATATATGCATCAACTCTGTGACTAGTAATTATTCAGAACCGTCTTCAGTATCTTCATAGCCTAACTAAACAAATTTATACAACAACTTGCATGCTCTCTGATGATCTATTTTTGAAATGATTTTAGATATTTCATATTCTGGTTCTCCATCAATGACAACTAGAGCAGATAGAGGTTGAGAGCATTGTATCAAGTTATTTGAAGTGGCTGGTTCAAGCATAGAGACATGAAAAACAGAATGAATAGCTCTAATAGAGTCTAAAAGACAAAGGGCAAAGAATTATGGACTGAGTTTAGAAATGATTTCATGAGAATTAAAATACTTCTTGGAAAGTTTTTTTAATAGACAAGTTGTCTAAAAGAATTAAGCTTTGATGAACATGAATTGTTTAATTTGAAAATCTAGAGGCAACTAACATTAGATATCAGCTTATGACTTATATTGTTTCTAAGCTGTTGAAATTTTAGATTTGAGTTATTTCTGAAGTTCATCTAAATTGACTATGAAATTACAGGGACAAAATGAGATTATATCATATTCAGGGTATACTATGATATTAGGATAATAATCCTTATTAGCAAAGAATGGATAAATACTAGTGGCACTAGGAGTGTTGTTATAAACAAACTCTGCAGGAAAAATTAACTCTGACCAGTTATCTTGTTAATAGTTACAATATACTTGTCATAAACCTGCCTGGACCAAAAATAGTACACCTAAAGAGATGGAAAGAACAAGAACTATTCTCAAATGGATTGAACAGATTGTGCTAAAAATAGAACAAGAGATAAGATAAGATAAGATAGAGATCACATGACAGATCACATGATGGAATATTCTGGAAGGATTGTGGGAAGTTACTTAAGTGTATACATAGACAAATAGAAATTGTGTATAAGTAGGTAGAGCAATTCACAAAGGAACTCCATCAAGTTCTCTTCATTTCTCTCTAACATTGAGTGTGATAAGTCAGTTGTTATGACTAGCTTGTTATTATATTAGAACTCAATAACTCATACTCCATACTGTTCTTCACAAACCCTATGCATCTTTTTCTCTTAACTCTTACATTATCCTCAGTATGCTGGTCATTGTGACCAATGACCACTATGACATAGCTAGGCCCTAGGCTTAAGAGAACTGACTAGGAAGCTTAGATCCTAGAGGTAGATAGGATAGGACTAAGCTCAGACCCTATCTTGAGACCAGACCTAACAACTGAGTGGGCTTTTTCACATACTTGTCTTGTTTCATTTTATTAACCTTGTGCTGGGAACTCATTGTAGTTTCTATACACAGAAGAGTGATAGTCGTTCCTTAAGAAGCTGTCTAGTTTAGAGATTCACATTTTTGCAGCAGTAGTATAATTCTATTACTAGGGCAGTAGTCAGTAGGAAGTAGGTGCCTAGCTGGAAGAAGACGTGCTCCCCAGTAGGTATAAAAAATTAGTTCAGAAGAAGACGGTCACTCCTTGTATGAGGAAATAACAACAGATGAAGAAAAGACCTGGGACAATGACATGTCCCACCAACAATCATCCTGGGGCCAATAATCACAGCCACAACCACAAGGAGAAACAGTCCTGACAATGAACCAGATTCTCCAATACCATGCTTAGCACACTATAGTGATTGAGCAACTTCTATCACAGAAACAGACATAAGGAAAGGCAGCAAAGCCTCCATTGTTTGACAGAGAAAGAGAGAAGATGGTGGGCTTTATCAATGCCTGCCATTTGTATATTAATATGAGAATGAAGGGAAGCAGGGAGAAGAAGAAAATATTGTGGGTATTAACATACATACAGGGAGGAGTAGTGGAAGTATAGAAGAAAAACGTGTTAGAGGAAAGAAGGCAAGGAGTATTGCTGGTAGAAACAGTGGAAGAACTGTTCACAAAGATGAGGAAGAAGTTTGGGGAATTCAATGAGAAGTCAAGGAAAATAGACAAAGTTAGGTTGCTAGAGCAGGGAGAATGGACATGTGATGAGTACATCCAAATTTTCAAAAAGGTGTCAAGAGGAAGTGGATATGAGGGCAGACCCCTCATAGAAGAATTCAAGAGGGGGCTGAATGGAAACATTCGGAGGAGGCTAGCAGAGATGAAATTGCTGTCTACAACTATCGAGAAATGGTGAAAAAGATTAGTAAGGTTAAATTAAAATTTGAGACAGAGTAGAGTGGAGGAGAAGGTGTTGGGGAGAAAGAAAGCGGTACAGGTGGCTAGGCCACCAGAGGCGCAGCTGTTCAGAGAAGCTAGGCCTTTCTGGAACAATGAATACCAAGGAGGTTTCCATGAAGCACCAAGGAGAGGACTTAGTGGAGATTTGAGAAAGAGAGAAGAAGGGGGACAAGGGGTCCAGGACCCCAATGCAATGGAGGTGGATAGAGGATAAGAAGGAGATTGAAGGTATTTTAACTGCAGAATGTTTGGGCACATGGCCCAATATTGCAGGAATTGAAAAGAAGTCAAAGGAGAGATGCAGGAGGTGTCAAAAGATCAGGAAGACTAGTAAGCCCTCAGCCAGCCTCCCACAATAAATACAGTATACTATATGGACAAAATTAAATAAACATTGATCATCACACTAAGAGGAAAGTGAGACAAACACTTAAACCGTTAAAAGAAGTCTAGCTCAATGTCGGACTAAAGAGAGTAGATACCCACAAAGGGGTATCAGTAAGGGCACTATTAAACAACAGAGCAACAGACCTGTTTATGAGTAAGAAGCTAGCGAAGAAGCAAGGGTTCAGACTAGAGAAATTGACAAAGCCAATAAAAATGAGAAATGTAAACAAAAGCAACAATAAGAGAGGATTGATAACCCACAAGGTGAAAGTCAACCTGTTCTACAGGGGACATATGAAACAAGTGAGGATGGATGTGTACAAACTAGGAAAAATAGAAGTGATCTTGGGAATGTTGTGGCTTGCAGCACATAACCCAGTGATAAATTGGGAAACAGGAGAAGTGAGAATGACCAGGTGCTCACCCCTATGCAGGTGAAAACCTGAGAAAAAAGTAATAAGGAAGAAGCAAATAACAATAGAAGATAAGAAAGATCTAAGATGGACTATGGAAGAAAGGGAAAAGAGAGAGGAAATTGCAGAGAGCCATAGGAAAGTAGAGGAACTGGTACCCCAACGCTTCCACAAATGGAAGAAGGTATTTGGAAAAATGAAGTCCAAGTGGATGCCAACCAGGAAACCCTAGAACCATGCCATTGACCTCAAGGAAAACTTTGTACCAAGGAAAGGATGAATCTATCCCCTGTCTAGAATAGAAAAGAAGGAAGTACAGGCATTTGTGGAAAGCCAACTAAAGAAAGGCTACATCAGACCTTCAAAGTCTCCACAAACCTCACCAGTACTATTCATACCTAAGAAGGACGGAAAAAGGAGAATAGTACAGGACTATTACTATATAAATAAAGGGACAATCAAAAACAGCTATCTCTTATCCCTAATATCAGAACTAATAGATAGTATGGGGACCAAAAAGGTATTCACAAAGATGAACTTGAGATGGGGCTATAATAATGTCCGAATCAAGAAGGAAGATGAATGGAAGGCAGCATATTCACAATGCACCTGGGATTGTTTGAGCCTATAGTAATGTACTTTGGGCTCACGAACTCACCAGCCACTTTCCAAACCATGATGAATGACCTCTTTAGGGATATGATCAACAAAGGGGACATAGCAACCTTCATTGATAATATGTTAGTAGCAACAGAAACAGAAAAGGGGCACAACAAAATAGTGAAGGAAATGTTGAGACGACTAGAGAAGAATAGTCTCTACATAAAACCAGAGAAGTGTATATGGAAGGTTAAAGAGATAGGATTCTTGGGGGTGATAATGGGACCAAATAGGTTCCAAATGAAGAAAGAAAAGGTAGAAGGAGTCATGAACTGGCCAACACCGTAGTATGTTAAGAATGTACAAAAATTTTTTGGATTAGCAAACTATTATCAATGATTTGTTAAAGACTTTGCCAAAATCACTAAACCACTACATCAGTTGGTCAGAAAGGATGAAAAGTAGAAGTAGGAAGGGAAACAAGAAGAAGTGTTCACCAAACTCAAGGAGATTTTCACAACTGAACCAGTACTGGCAGCACCAGATCTAGATAAGGAAATGAGAGTTGAAGTGGATGCATCAGACTATGCAATGGGAGGAGTACTGTCAGTAAAAGAAAAAGATGGAAAGTAGAAGTCAGTAGTCTTTATCTCCAAATCATTGAATAATATGGAAAGAAATTATGAAATTCATGATAAAGAGATGTTGGCAGTAATTAGATGCTTGGAGGCGTAGAGGCACTTTCTGGAAGGAGCAAGAACCAAGTTTGATATCTGGACAGATCACAAGAACCTAGAATATTTCATGTCAAACCAAAAGTTAAATAGACGACAAGCAAGATGGACATTGTTCCTATCAAAATTCAACTTTACATTAAAACATGTACCAGAAACTAAAATGGAAAAGGCAGATGGACTGAGCAGGAGACTAGACTAGAGAAAGGGGGTGGAAAAGGACAACAAAGACAAGACACTAGCAAAAACAGAATGGCTAAGGAAAGCAGAAGTAGAAGAAGTGTTAATAGAAGGAGTAGACTTGCTGAAGAAAGTAAGAGAATTGAAGGCAAAGGATGATAAAGTCATCAAAGCAGTAGAGGAGATGAAACAAGTGGGGGTAAAAATGCTAAGGGACATGGAAAGAGAAAGATGGACTCATGCTGAAGAAAGGAAAGGTATATGTACCATCTCTTCTTTCCCTCTAACCACCACCATGGTTAAGTCGAATATTCCAAATAAATCCTTCGCTTTCAGAGCTTATCCCCCTGACCCCCAGGCCATCCCTCCCAGTGTTGGTGAGTCCCCAGACTCAC
>Ga0153959_1000186_pt1 | contig 39325 bp, 33 predicted proteins | sample TSFL043MetaG_FD_104685 | JGI IMG/M metagenome (GOLD analysis project Ga0153959, IMG submission 104685) | Attine ant fungus gardens microbial communities from Florida, USA - TSFL043 MetaG | ecosystem: Host-associated > Fungi > Mycelium > Unclassified | place: USA: Florida, Wekiwa Springs...
CCCAACTATTCTGGCCATTGTTCTTGTCGGTGATTTATGAACATTCGGAGATATTGTTCTAACTCCTGGTTCATTCTCTCCGTTTGACCGTTTGTTTGTGGATGGAACGCTGTTGACAATTTTGTTTCGATCCCCAACATACAATTCAACTCCTTCATAATGCCTGCTGCAAACTGTGGTCCTCTATCTGAGATTATGCTATCTGGTAGACCATGTAGTTTCCAAACATTATCTCTGAACAACCGTGCCAACCCTTCTGCGCTAGTTCTTTCTGTAGTAGGTATAAAGTGTCCCATTTTTGTGAGCCTATCTACTACTACTAAGATGGCATCGTATCCCTGCGCTAAAGGTAACTTCGTGATGAAGTCTGCACTAATGTGCGACCAAGCTTTCTCTGGAATTGAATTTGGCATTAGTTTTCCTGCTGGTGGTTGCGTTTGATTCTTGTTTCATTGACAGGCGTCGCATCCTTCCACATATCGCTTCACCTCCCTAGTGACTCCTGGCCACCAGAAATTCCTCGTCACCAATTCCGCCGTCTTCCACTGTTCTCTATGTCCTCCTACAGGCGTATCGTGGTGTAGCCTGATCACTTCTGCCCTTAATTTCTCATCTTTGGGAACGTACACCTTCCCTTCTTTCAACATCAACCCATCTTCCTGACGCCACTCTTTATCTCTTAACATCTTTACCCCTGCTCGCTTCATTTTCTCTACTGCTTTTACTACTTTATCATCTCTCGCTTCACACTTTCTCACTTTATCCATCAAGTCCACCCCTTCTATGACTACCTCTGTTATTCTAATTCTTTTCATGTCTAGCCACTCCTTCTTTACCAACGTCTGCTTCTCGTTATCCTTTTCCACACCAATCTCCCAATCTGGTCTCCTACTCAATCCATCCGCCTTTCCCATCTTACTTCCTGAAATGTGCTTCAACACGAAGTCAAATCTGGACAAGTATAGAGCCCATCGTGCTTGTCGCCGATTTAATTTCTGGTTGCTCATAAAATACTCCAGATTTTTGTGGTCCGTCCATACTTCGAATTTACTTTTTGCTCTCTCCAGGAAGTGCCTCCATGCCTCCAAGCATCATATTACAGCTAGCATCTCTTTGTTGTGTATTTCATAATTTCTTTTGGTTTCATTTAACGATTTAGAGATATATGCTACCGGTCTCCATTTACTATCTTTACACTTAATTGATAGCACTCCTCCCGTTGCAAAGTTGGAGGCGTCTGCTTCAACTCTGAACTCCTTATCTAGATCAGGTGCAGCTAGTAAAGGTCGACTTGTGAAGACCATCTTCAACTGCTCAAATGCTTCCTGCTGCTCATTCCCCCATTTCCATTTCTCCTCCTTTCTTGTCAAGTTATTCAATGGCCGAGCTAATTTTGCGAAGTCTTTCACAAATTGCCTATAGTAATTTGCAAGGCCCAAGAACTTCCTAACGTCTCTGACCATTTTGGGTACCGGCCAGTTTAATACTCCCGCCACTTTATCTTCCTCCATCTCAATTCTCCACTGACCCATTACTACTTCCAGAAAGTTTACTTTCTGTACCTTCCAAGCACACTTTTCTGGTTTTACATAGAGGTCATTCTCTTCCAAGCACTTCAATACTTCCTCCACTAACTCATCATGCCCCTCTTCTGTCTCCGTTCCTATTAACATGTCATCCACAAACGCCGCCACCTTCCCTTCGTTGATCATATCTCTCAGGATTTCATTCATCATGCCTTGAAACATGGCAGGTGAGTTTGTCATCCCAAAGAACATCACCACCGGTTCATACGACCCCACATGCGTAGTGAAAGCCGCCTTCCACTCATCTCCTTCTTTGATCCTTACATTGTTATAGTCCCACCGGAGATCTATCTTAGTAAATATTCTTTTGTTGCCCATAGAATCTACTAAATCTGTAATTAATGGCAGAGGGTAATTATTCTTGACCGTCTGCTTATTGAGTCTCCTGTAGTCCATAACCATGCGTTTTCCCTCATCTTTCTTGCCCACAAAGAACACCGGCGATGTCTGGGGCGATTTAAAAGGTCTGATGTAACCCTTCTTTAAATGTTCATCGACAAATTTCTGTACCTCTTCCTTTTCGTTTCTAGAGAGAGGGTACACTCTCGCTTTGCTTGCTTTGAAATTGTCATTGAGGTCTATCGCATGATCCTATGCCTTTCTAACCGGCATTCTTTCTGACTCAACCTTTCCAAACACTTTCAACCATTTATGGAACCTTTTGGGTACCATTTCTTCCACCTTCCTATGATCTGCCTCTATTTCCTCCTCTCTTTTCCAATCTTCCTTCTCATCTACTGCCTATCTCATGATTTTCTTTTCATCTTCTCTTATCTCTTTCTTCCCTTTTATCCTTACTATTTTTCCACACAATGGTGGGCATCTCGTCATTCTTACTTCTCCTTTCTCCCAATCTATTTCTGGGTTATGAGCTGCCAACCATGATATACCCAAAATTACATCTGTCTTCCCTAGTTCACAGACATCCATTCTCACTCTCTCTACATGTCCTTTGTAGAACATGTTAACTTCTACCTCATGTGTGATTGCGCCTCCACTATTCCCTGTGCCGTCAACATTTCTCACTTGCAGGGGTCGGTCTAACTTCATTAACTTGTATCCTCCCTTCTGAGCTAATCCTTTGCTCATAAATAGGCCCGTTGCTCCACTGTCCAGCAAAGCCCTTACTGTTCTTCCTTCTTGCGTATCTACTCTTTCGATACCCACATTCATCCATACTTCTCTTAGAGGCTTAAATGTTTGCCTCACTTCTCTTGCTTCCTCCTTTTGCACTGCCTTCTGATTGACAGTTCCTGCCACTCTCCTCGGATCAGTGATTCCAGCCCCCTCCTTCTGGGCCCTAAGCACTGTCCATTCTACTTCCCCTCCCCAATTCCACCATGGCGTTTTCTTTCCTGTCCTACATGGTGGACAGAAAATCTCCCCTTTCTTATTTCTTTTCACGCTTTCTTTCACTGCATCTCTTACATTGCATGCACTGCACACCACTCTTTCTGCTCTCCCACTTTGTGCTTCTCTCTCTCTCTATTCTTTTGCCTGCCTACAACCTTCACACCACATGTGTAACAATTGCCTTTTGCTCAGGAATCCTTGTCCCCAGTTGTCTTGCATTTTGGTGCCCTTATAATCGCACCCACGACATTCTACAAAGGTTACTACCTCCCTCTGCATCATCCATCCCTCCATACTCATTTTGGCTCCTCTTGGCAGCAGTCCTTTTGTGCGAGAGTGTAGTTTTACTTTCTCCCAGACTTCCCGCGAAGGTGCCGCCTCCTCCCTTTTACTTTCTCTCTTTCTAGGACACTCCCACTTCTTGTGTCCCTCTTTCCCACATCCAAAACACTTTACCACCTCCCTCACTGTTTCTTGCCTCCTTACTTCTCTTACCCCACACTGCATCACCCGGCTCCCCAATGCTTCAAACCTATTGGTTACTACCTTCTCCTTCTTCTGCCCTTCTTCACTTCTACATTTTTGGGCGAGGTGCCCAAACCTCCCACATTTCCTACAAATTCTTCCTTCTCTTCCTTCTAATTCTGCCCTTAATTTGGCGAGGGCCTGCCTTTCATTAAGCATATCGCTCATGAGTTTGTTGTATTGGTCCAGGGACATTGTGTTATGATCTGGACGGGTGAGATAGTTTGTTTTTGTAAAAGGGTATGTATTGCTTAAGGGTGTGTCTTCTTCTTCTAAGGGCTCACAGTATGTCTGCTGGGGCGCACAAGTCTTCTCCCAGCCAGGTACCTACTGCCTTACTGACTACTGCCCTAATAATACTTTGGCTATCACCCCACTGAGGAGATCCCTACACTAATCTTAAGGATGCGGTGATATTCCTCTGTGTAGACTGATCACAATGGACCAGTAGCACAAAGTATATAATGAGAAGAGGTTTACAAGTAACTAAGAAGCACCGCTCAATTGTAAGGTCTGGTCTGAGCTAGTACCTGAGCTTGGTTCTAGCCGTCCACCTCTGGGGTCTAAACTTCCCAGTCAGTCCACTTAAGCCTGTGGCCCGGCTATGAGGAAGTTGGGAGAGATCTGAGTTGATCTCACACCAAGGGAGATTATGAGAATTGAGTTTGCTCAGAACTGAGGCGGTTAGGAGCTAGATGTGATAACGAGTTCTAGTGTAAGGCTTTGGATTGAGGTTGAGTAACCCTAACCCTTAACCCTCTCTTTATCGGAGATTGACAAAGAGAACTCGTTAGAGTCCTTGCTAAATTGTGTACACTACTTATATATGTCCAATTATTTGTCCTTGTTTACTGATCCGACTATATTACATAATTAAAAGAAAAGAAAAAGAAAAAGGAAAATAAATATTGACTTAGAGACAGAAGGCAATTCATGACACTGGACCCCTAGAGAGGTCATATGATACCAAAAATCTTACATTAAATATTGTTGTTATTTACCTTCCCCTTTATATTCTGATCTTTCATAATATTGTCTATTTATGTCTAGTTCATGATCATTGCAACATATATCAGATACATTGTACTAGTCAAGGCTTTTGCTGGTGGAGCTTTTCTTACTTTTGTCTTCTAAAGAGCAGTATCCAAAATACCAATGGTAGTCCAAAAAAATTGTACTGAGTTAACACTGCTGTCTACTTCTTCTGTTGTGTTTTCCTTGTATGAGGATCAGTCATCTTCCTCTGAACTTATGTTTATGCCTACTGGAGAGTACATCTTCTCCCAGCTAGGCACCTACTTCCCTACTGACTACTGCCCTAGTAATAGGGTTACGCTATTGCTGCAAAGATGCGAACCCCTAAACTAGACAGCTCCTTGAGAGATGACTGTCATTCCTCTGCATGTAGGAACTACAATGAGCTCCCAGTACAAGGTTGATAATGTGAAGAAAAACAAGTATATAATGAGCTTGCTCAGTTGTTAGGTCTGGTCTCAAGGTAGGGCCTGAGCTTGGTCCTATCTTATCCACCTTCAGGGTCTAAACTTCCTGGTCAGTCCCCTTAAGCCTAGGGCCCAGCTATGTCATAGTGGTTGTTGGTCATAATGACCAGCATACCGAGGGCAATGTGAGAGTAAAAGAGAAATGCACAAGGTTTGTGATGAACAGTGTGGAGTGTAGGATATTGAGTTCTAATGTAATGACAAAGTAGTTGAAACAACCACCTTATCACACTCAATGTTATGAAAGAACAAAGAGAACTCAATGGAGTTCCTTTGTGGATTGCTCTACCTACTTATACACAATTTCTATTTGTCTATGTGTACGCTTAAGTAATTTCCCGCAATCCTTCTAGAATGTTCCATTATGTAACCTATCATGTGACCAAGTCATATGACCCATCTTATCTTACTTATCTCTTGTTCTATTTTTAGCATACTTCATCTAATCTGTCCAAGAATAGTTCTCATTCTTTCTATCCCTCTAAGTATACTATTTTTGGTTTGGGCAGGTTTATAACACAATTGGTGTTCTAGAAGTGTAAATGAGTTCTAGTATAAGAGTTTAGTCTTTGGTGAGTGATCTCAGGCTTAACTCCACTCTAAGTCAGAGTTGACAAAGAGAACTCTAACGAGTTCTCACTAATTGGTTTACACTACTTATACAAAATGTTCATTTGTACACATTATCTTTCTCTTGCATTTCCCTATTGAGTTACTGTTCCAAATTTGGTAATAAGTTCTCACATGTCCTTTAAATAAAAGAAAAGAAAATAAATATTAACTTAGAGAAACTGAGCGCTTCATGACAACTATATTTATACTTATCTACAAAATTACAGTAACTGTCCTACTCTGTAACTTGTATGCTCGCAGTAAGGCCCTCTTCAACAACATCCATTTGTTCTGCCCACATTCCATTTTGTGCTTCCATGCAAGTTGCATAGTTGATTGATGATGCTGTACTGCTGAGGGAGCAGACAGACTGGGGTCTGTTTGTTGTATTGTGGGGTTCCTCTGGGATTTCTATCCTTTTTTGTGCATCAGTTTCACACAAGGGAGGAGTTGAGTATTGGTTGGATGGTTCATAGTAGGGGTTTTTAGAATCATGTATATTCACAAGCTCTTTACAAGGCGCTACCATCATTGATGGTGGTGTGTGAGAAAGAAGCGATGACATCTCAGTACGATGTCTGTCCTTTCTTTCCACTCACAAAACTGTGGGAAAAACTGGTCCACATGGTGGTTCAAGTTTCAAGAGCACCCGGACCTCACACAAACCTGATTCACTATTGAAATTGGTGCTCATGGGAGTTGCAGGCCTTTGGGATGTGTGTCTCCGCGTCCTTCCAGGGTACCCGTCAATCATGTTATTTTTTAGATTCTGAGACCGGCAGCAAAAACTAGGTCCTTGACTGAACTGGCGGTCACAGAGGGTTTTAATGCAAACCCCCGCGGGCTCAGAGGCTACCGAATTGGAATCGACGCCAGTATATGGTTCTTCCATGCCGAGCATGGGAAAGAGGGTGAGAACCCTGTTCTGCGCACCCTCTTCTTTCGGTGTGCGACGCTCTTGAAAGTGCCTTTCCTTCCTCTCTTTGTGTTCGATGGCCCCAAACGACCTGATTTCAAGCGAGGAAAGCGCATCAACAAGGCCGGAAACAAGCTCATCCCGGGAATGAAGAGAATAGTCGAGGCTTTTGGCTTTGAATGGAGGACGGTATGATCAGCATTACTCCATCGCCCTCTTCCAACTGATCGACCATTAATTCAGGCACCTGGAGAGGCAGAGGCAGAGTTGGCATATCTCAATCGTATTGGTGTCATAGATGGAATTCTATCTGATGATGTTGACACCTTTCTTTTTGGGGCACTAACGGTAATTCGAAAGTGAGCTTCCAATTCTTTTCAACGCCTTCCAGGCTAACCTTTGTCTACAGCCCAAGCAACAACCTTTCCGGAAACAGGTTGAACCCCGTTCTGAATTCGGAAGGAAAGGATGATAAAAATCATACTCGCGTTTTCCGCTCTCATGATATTCATGAACACTCTGACATCCAGCTCACTCGCGGCGGTCTCATCTTAGTCGGTCTCATGAGCGGCGGTGACTATGAAGGTGGCTTGGAGCGCTGTGGCGTCACAACTGCTCACGCAATCGCTCGCTGTGGCTTTGGTGATGCCCTTTTTGATGCTGCACACGATCTTTCACGAGAAGGACTGGTCAGTTTTATTGATACTTGGCGACAAGAAGTTCGACTTGAGCTTCAGACAAACTCTCGAGGTTTCTTGGCACGAAAAGCCATCTCGCTTGCCAAATCTATGCCAGATACTTTCCCCAACATTGATGTCTTACTCTCTTACGTCAACCCTGTTACCTCCGAAAGCCTTGGCCACGAAGGATCTAATCCAAAGATCACCTGGTCGAAAGAATTAGACATTGCAGCTGTAGCGAGTGCCTGCGAACTTTTTTTCGAATGGGGCTACGAAGAAGCCATTGTGAAGCGGTTTCGTTCCGTCATTTGGCCTGGTGCCGTTCTACGAACTTTCCGACGTGCGATTCTTGATATGGATAGAAATTCCACATCACCTGCAGAGTATCAACCAAAACGAACTCATCCCAACCGCAATGAAGGCATTGGAACCCCCTCAAAGATGATTGTTCAACGAATCTCTGCCATCGACCTGAACGATAGTGACAGCGAGACCGACTCAGAGCGAACCAGAGAACAAAACCTAATTGTTTGTATATCTCGTGAAAGAACACATGTATCAACTGATGGCCTCCCTGAATATCGACTAGAAGTTGCTCCTGCGCAACTAGTCAACTCCGCTATCTCAGGTCTCCGAGGTCTCCGACAACCCGAGGGCCCAAATGAATGGGCCTCTGACGAGGATGAAACAGATCAAGAAGAAGACGAAGAGGAAAAATGCAGAAGAAGGGGGAAAGCGAAGGAACCAGTGGATCCTAGAACTCATATCCGTCTCTGGATACCAGTTTGTATGGTTGAACCAGTGGAGGAAGGACTGGTTAGTGATTTTCGGGATGTTCAGGAACGGAGGAAACAAAAGAGAGTGCCAGCGAAGCAGCGAAAACCAGCAAGTTCGCAATCAAAGCCATACATTCATGAGATGATACCCGCAACACCGAGCAAAAATAAAAAACAAGAAATGAGGGAAGTCTTTGGCTCACTGGCGAGCAACGGACAGTCAAACACTGTCACTACTTTGGACGCCAACTCGGGGGCCACCTTTGTACCCGGGTCTTCCGTCATCACTGAAGGTCTCCTGTCAAAAAAACCATCAAGACAGCCTCGGCACAAACATAAGACTAGAAAAGAATTACTAAACAAATCCATCCCTGCCCCTACTGACAGAGTCAAGACCCTTGTCACTGCACCAACTAAAAAATCATCCACCCGAACCATCACTTTATCTAAAGCTGCCGAGGTAGCCGCTATCTTCAGTGACTCTGCCCCGATTGCTGTCCCATCCACACGAGCCATTGAGTCGACTCTCACTCTGACCGACTCTGATGATGAGCTTACCATGGATATGTATCGATCAATTCGACCGAATAAGTCATTCAGACCTGTAGCCCCCGAAGCTACACCCGATTATCTTTCTCTGTCTGACGATGACAATCCATTCATAGCTCCCCCATCACCTGATCAGATGAGCAACAAACAGACCAAAATTTCCACTTATATGGGAGAAGAATGCAAAATGTCGGCTGACAGTCAAAATGAAAAACTCAGCAGGCCTCCTTTGACTAAATCTCCTCGCAAAGCGAAACTCCATATGTCCCCTCGAAATACCGGTAAAGGCGCCAAGGAATGTTCCTCTGTGATTGAGATTTCCGACGAATCAGATAGCGGATACTGTGGCGTATCTCAGCCTGTCCTCGATCCTCTTCGACTAGGTCTAACACAACATCGTGACCACGCTTCCAGCCAATCAATACCTTCTGTGATATGTGATGTCATTGATCTAACATAACCATCTTATTTGTCAAATAGCAAGGATGCGGTCTTATCCTATTGTACAACAGTTGTCTAAGTATCATTTGTTACATACTTTTTAGCTCGACTAATAGTTATTCGTAAAATCTCGAGATGCCTCTTGACCGAAAATACCTTCTGGAAGATCAACCTCTTCTGGTTTCCTGAGTTGACTTTTGAAGCGACGGATGGCTTCCAAGCGGGAAGACCAATTTGTTTTTACTTCTACACGAACGGTATCTCGTTGCGTTTGTGCAAACACGGAAGCAAACCAATCTGCCAAGAGACTAAGTTGTCTGATAAGAAGAGGAAGATTGTCGGCAGAGATAAGCTTGAAGTTTCCCAGTGGAGTGAACTCAGTCATTCCAGGAGCACGCTGGATAGTGATCTTGAAATACTCATTTTCATGTTGGTTATTGGAAAAAGCCGAAATAGCTCCGAGTGAATGCGGTTCGATGACGAGGTTCACAAATTGGAATTGTGTTGTCAACGTGTCAAAGCGGTAGGGCTTCCCGGAATCGTTCCAGATGATCCTTACGTAGTCATTGCCAATGTGGCGCTTTTTGTAATTATGCTGCGGGTCATGAGGGTGAGAAGGCATCAAGGTTGCAGTATGATAAAGGATTTGGCCAATGTCGTCCCACCAGGCATAGGCGTATTCACCATCCTCGTCAGGATGAAGTCCTCCTGCATAAACATCGACCTGTCCTCGTAAGTTGATGAGACGACCAAGTCCTTCGAGGAAGCGTGTATACGCAGGAGACCCATGACTGTTCCCAAGAATCTCAAGTTCTTCTGTTTGACCAGGGGCCACATACATGATACCAACTTTGTGGGTATCAATGACAGGCACTAGGTCCAGCGAGAACAGGAATCGTCGAAGACCAGCCTCTTCGTTGATCTTAATTATGTTGGTGTCCCTGAAGGGATATGGGGAAAGCTGAAGCGCAATGTACGATGGATCCAGTAACACATCCTTCCGTCTCTGTGATGGAGCTGTCTTGCTCCACACATACCCTGTGATGGGATCAGGGCGAGGGGGATGAAGTTGATTGGTACATTGTGGTCTGAGAACTTCCTGAAGTTCCCTCTAAAGGTTTTTTGTTGAGCTTCTGAGCAACAGGATAGTGAAATAACAGACCTCTCTTTCAACTGCATCTATGTCCTCAATCACTCCTGTGGCAGAAATAACTCTCTGCAGGGATCTATCCAACATCAGGCCTGCTGGTACAGAAGAAAGATCTGGCGACACGTCTCCAGGGCCTACCATAGGCACGTTTTCCAGGCGGCAAATCAACTTTGTATATCCAGATGGCCGTCTTGACAACACCTCAACCCAACCCGCACGAGGCAACGCGTTGATAGTGATGATTGCGTTGCCAATAATCCATGATTTCATGGGTTGGATAACTTCGTGAGGACCAGACTCTGAAGGATGGCTGACGGGATCCATCACAACCTCACTAAAGGAGGATGTAGCGGGACGTGGGTCAGCAGATGAATACGCGTATCGCGCGAGCCAGTCAAAGCAAACCTCTGTGGGAATGTCTAGCTCCTTGTTACTTTCATTTGCGAGCATAAGTTGTCGTGTAATATACGGCATATGCTTGGGTCGATCGGGCAATTTGAGTGCAAGGTACCAGATATACACAGCCGTGTAGGACATGATTCGCACATATTGGGATAACGCCCATGAGACGGTCGGCGACGCATTTTGACGATTATAATGTTGTAAATACTGCAATGCCACGCCGAAGACCATCTTATAGTGCGCTTCTGTGAAATTGGCGTAAAGAGCAGGAAGACTCCCGACGATGGAGATGAAGGCTAAAATGTGAACCGACATGTTGGGATTCGTCATGATCTGGGAAAGCTTCTCCAGAATCTCAGGCATACATTTTGTGACAGAGGATCGAAGCTCGAAGGCTGACAGCGTCAGAGCATGCAGACAACATTTAATCGTCGTGAGCTGTCCATCTAAACCGTATTGAAAGACTTCGACAAGAGCATGCCGCTGGTGAGGTTCAAAACATCTCCAATAGCTGACCAGGACAGATAACGAATGGTACGCCAAACCTTGAGCGTCTCTGGGCTTCATCCCTGGAGGCCACGCTTCAATGTGAAATCCTAAGTTTCCATCTAGAATTCCAGTGCATAGTGCATGAAGCAAACGTGAGATGAATTGGCGGCATAATGGACCACAGAAGAGATGTTTGTTGGATAGTTGTGTTGGCAAATGGCAGAGGACATAGGATAGTACATCCCAGCTTGTCTCTCTTTCTAGAATACCGATGATTGTTTTGAGGTACTGAGAGACCTTAAGCATGTTACGCGCATCTGATGGGCTGCCAATTTGATATGAAACAAGTGCTTCGCTGGTACTGTCAACCTCAGCGACCGTGAAAGTGATCGTTTCTGGAAAACTCCACAGGGGAGGGCGCAACTTTCTGGTCACTTCAGACGGAAAGATACCAGTGGGCGCACGCGAGCGACTTCGACTGCCCGCTGAACGAGACACTCCACCTCGCCCCCTCATAATCGGTCTCTCCTCTCTTTCCTGCCCGGCCCTAGAACGCGACTTTTGGGCCTCAGGGTGATCATCTTCGAAATCTTCAATAGTCATCTCATGTGACGGAAAAGACGATCTCCCGATCAAACCCGAAAGCATAGCGATATGATTGTCCTTGTCGTAAGTTCTGGATATGAAATATATATTGTGATTTCTATCGGCGCGCAACCGCATCAGGAACTTCAGCACCGTCAATTTACCTCTAGCCGATTGCCCTTGTGTTAAGATGTCAAGAAGGACCTCAAAGAGTCGGATAGCAAGCTGATGTAGGTCATCCACTAAAATGTAGGGAGTGAATGCCAATTGAGAAAAGGCATTCACAAGAGCCGATACTGCAGAGACCACGCGGGGTAAAGGCTTGGTTTTGGTTTTCTCTGGTTCTGGAGGCGCTGGCTCTGGTCTATCTTCTACTAAGGGAGTCTGACTGGACTGAGATCGAGAAGCTGCAGCCGAAGTGAATGACGATAGTAAGGACATGACAGAGGGTATAGCGGATTCTTTATCCTTGTCTTTCACCACTGCATGGAACTCGGTTTGCATTCGAGAAAGGATGGGAGAGACAAGGTTAGAGGAACCGATATTCGCCGCGATGCGGGAAAATTGAGCCTCGTCCGATAAGGCTGAGCGAATATCTGCCATGTCTTCCAATTCTTCGATAGATGGTTCCAAGCTGACAATCTTAAGCAGATTGATCAGACCATCAATAGTTTCCCTGCCGTCTTCCTTGTTGTCCGGGGCAACTTCGGTAGCACGGAGCACTAATTCCTCACCGACGATCTTCCACAACAAGTCACCATCCTCGCTTTCAACCTCTGGCTTACCAATCCAACTCCTACAAAGCCCTAACACCAGATCGGCTAACGGACGACGATACAACTGCATCTCCTTCACGCTGTCATAAACCATGGAAAGGACCTCCATAACGGCACATTTTGTCAGTGGTCGTTGTGAACTGACGGCAGTAGTGTTTCCGAGTAGAATCTCCCAGTTACGCAGCCAATCAGGTGATGTGGGCGTGAGTTCATGTTGCTCAAACATAAATGCAGGAAGGCGTGCTGTGTTCTTGTCAGTGAGATTTTCAGCGATAGATATCAGCATTGTCGACAAGAGTGGGGTCAAGCCAATCGTGTGATCTCGGGAAAGTAATGAGGTGATGGATCTGAGAAGCACAGTTGGAGCACTCGAAGGATTGTCTAGAGGTACGATGAATGGCGTTCCGTCGGAATTTCTGCAGAGGGTCAACCAGGGATAGAGCAATCCCAGAACTCTTAACTCGCCTGAGGGGAGGGATATATTTACAAAGGCTATACAAAGCTTCACCCACAAAAGCAGCTTCCTCATCATTCAAACCATTATTCTCCTCTTCTCGAGAATCTACTTCCTGAAGTATGTCTTTCAGCAGCCCTGCAGCTTCCTCGAGAATGATATCGGCTTTTTGTCGTTCGTGATCCCAGCTCTCTTGGTAGGTGTCACTTGCGGAATGGGCTTCAATATGGGGACCTTCACCAATCCAGGCAATCCAACATGATATGCTTTCAGCAAATGCTGGACGTACTCTTCTGGCATCCCATTCGCTAGAGCCACCAATCCCGATTCCAATACCCGCATTAGCATGATCGTCTCTCGGCCAAGCTTTCTCCATCATCTTTTCTTCAACGTCAATATGAGAAGGAGCACCTGAGTGAGAGTAGCCGATGGAGGCCTCTCGCAAGATATAAGCGCGCACAAGCCTGGCAGTGAGGACATGACGAATCTGGTTGCGAAGCATGCGATGCGCACCGATAGAAGTGAAGATACCTAGCTGCAGAGAGGTCCGAGAAATTGAAGCCCGTCTTACGGTGCTATCTTCATTCGTATGAGTAGACATATCGTCAAAATCTGGAGGACTTTCGCCATCGGCGGGGAATTCTGGATAGAGGGAGCGCTTGTGAACTGCCACACATGTAGTCGAGTATGGGCCAGTGTACATAGAGATAAGAGTTTCATTCACCCTTTCTTCCAAGCTTGATTTTTTACGCGATTGAGATAGGACTGTAAGATGTGGAAGCGGAGAGGAAAAGAAGGCAAGGGCACGAAATAGAAGGGGCAAAACACCTTGAATTATTGAGGGAGATAGAACTTTGATTTGAGCGTGAAGATAATCCAGGTATATCGAAATCGCAATCTCTGTAGGCTGTGTATGTGGACTGTGAGGTATGAAAGGAACGGGTGATACGAGGGATGTCGTGGAAAGAGTAGATGGAGTACGTCGATGGAGACCGAGTTTTGGCTGCGAAGTCGGCACTAGAGAATCTGTCGATGTCGAGAATTCCTCTAAGTTATTTGAAGGCTTCAGGAGTACAAACGATCTGTCGACGATACTTGCATAAAATTGTAGTACCGAAGGAATGGTGTCTTCTGGGAGTCGGGCAACATTTTCGGGTTTGCTCAAAATATCAGACAAAAACTTGACCAAAACATCTACACTCCTCTCCCTCTCCAATCTTTCTGTGTAATCAAGACTGCCATCTGATCTAAAAATGCCTTCAAATGCACCTTTGATCCACACTTTAATCACTTTGACCAATGCACTCTCAATACCGACGATATCAATGCCATATTTGGTGAAAGACTGAAGTGCCTTGAACTTGGACTCCCAAAGCTCTGCAGACCATGAAATACTGGGCTCCAAGAAAAGGGATAAAAAAGAGAAGCGATCAGCGGTCTCAACCGCAGTGACTTCAGGGTTCTCCCAGTAGGAGGAAACCAAGTCGAATCCAGCGGCCTGGATAGATGATGGTCCATTAATGTCACAGAGGGAAGAAACAATTAGATTTATGACAGAAGTACGAGGTAGTGGGGATGCAGTTGGTAACAGATTGGCGAGTGCACGCGCATGGGCAAGTTTGGGGACGGCTGGAGGCCTGAGCGCATCAATCAGGTCATTGATGGAGAGTTGCTGTTGGACTGGAACAGGGGGTTGGCCGTGGGGAAGAAAAGGCTGCTCTGATTTGTATCGACGCCATCCAAAAGGTGCGAAAGAAGTGGTATTCGCTCGTTGACGTGATCTTCCAGGTGAGCTCGGATCTTGTTGCGGAATGGACATTCACTGACACACAAGAAATCACTTGAGTAACCCACCATTCACACAAGATAACCAGATCTGACCGATGGAGGGAGTCAAGTCAAACTACATCATCAGATATTATGTCATACACTTTTCTATTCCAAGGTTGCTTACGGCAAGACTACTGAATCATGTCTTTTTCGGATTTTCTACAAGAGACGCAAAAAAGCCTCGCACATCGGCTTCACTAACTACTTTGCCTTGCTGTGCAAACGGTTTGAGAAAGGTCATCAGACTGTTCCTGTTACTTCTGATGATGAAAGGTACAAGACGAGAAAGTCACGGGACGCACCGCATATTTTGAAACTCATGGATTGCATCAATCGCTTTGTCCCGTGGGATCCTCTCCAAGGCCCGCAATCCTAACTCCTCAAGGGAGAGCCCTTCATCGCAAACTCTCAGAAAACTTGAACAGGGGCAGGAAGATTGTAATTTCACCGGAATCAGAATCTTCTGGAGGCTCGTACGTCTCTTCCTCCTCAAGAAGATATGGATGTGCTTGCAGCGAAGGTAGACACTACTTTCATGTCAACATATATATGTCAATGGCCGAAGTAAATACATACCATATCGCAACGACACCAGCGATTCCGAAAGTCTTTTGTGAGAAATATATCCCCAGTTCCAAGCGAAGTAGAAGGATCCAATGCAGTTTCATATCCTCTTGCGTAAATCTGAGATGCTACATCATTCACAGGTGGTAACAAACATGCAGGTGTCAGTTCTGCGATTTCATAAGAAGTTCGGATGCGCTTGCTACCCGGCATGTCGGACAGAGACAGTGGCCTTTTTGATCCTATTGTAGGAGTGCCAGGGAGGCATTCGATCTCCAGTTGGGAATTTACAATATTGCCCGAGTTTTGTTCTAGACGCCACGGCTTCTCTAAACTTTCCCTGGTAACAACAATGGCGCCGGAAGTTCCAGCCCACTTTTGGAGAAATTCTTGCTCGAAAACACAGGCCGCACAAATAAAACTTTCATAATCACTTCCGGATAGGAGGGGTGGCGGTAATCCTGATGAAGATGCTTCGGAAGCATCATCATCCTCTTCCTGCATCTCTATTGGACTTAGCTCTCTAGAACTAGGACGCTCTCGCAAGTTGCAACAAGATTCGTGAAACCAATCCTGGAGAGCATTCAGTGAATCTATGAAATTGATTTTGGTGAGTTTTCCGAACCTCACATGCTAAGCATTGGATCATAGTTTCGCGTTCGGTCATTGCATCATATGGTCTGCCACACCGGCAGAACATTCCTCGAAAGTTTCTTCCGTATTGATTCGAGGCATTTTCCTCTTCACATTTCGAGTGCAACGTACAGGGGTGGATGATTGCCGTTGTTGGACAGTCGCATCGAAAGTTTCGTTTTGGAAATCTAGGAGGGAAAGTCATTTCTAGGTAGAATATTTTGGCCGGAAGTACTCACAGTTCAACTTGTTCGTGGTTCGTATGGCATGCAACTGAGCAAGCAGAACAGATTCCTCGCTCTTCCGGACATGTCAGACAAAGATAAACGGCTTGCCTTGGGATGGTCAGTCGGACATCATGCCGCCGGTGAAGACGAGTACCTCAATGGGCCTTTCAACCAGGTACATTGCGAGAACTGGTGAGGCAAAGCAAGAGCAGCCTCCTGCACAAGATCATCCTGAGATTTGAGGAAGTCTGTAAGCGTAGCTTCCATTACTCCTGCCCCGTTGAAATGAGGTCAACAGAAATTTCAACCTCAATAATTTATGGCACATGATCACTCGGCATGTGCCATAACATTCCCAACCCCAGAAAACCTTTCGGATACTTGCTAGCTCATCACTTACTGACTTTTTCTTTCGGGAGAGTAAGCTTATGAAAAGGCTGACATTGAGATAGCCGTTCTGATCTGTGGTTTTCGCAGTCTAGATAGATGTCTGCTGTGAAAGGACCTGATCCCATTTTACTCACGCTTTTCGCCAATCGCTTCATGAGTATAGCGGAAGCAATGGGTCGATCATTACAGCAGACCTCGATCAGCACGAACATTAAAGAACGTCTGGATTTCTCTTGTGCCTTATTCTCCCCAGATGGCGACTTGGTAGCGAATGCTCCGTTTATTCCAATCCATCTAGGATCTATGAGTTTGTTGGTTGTATTGTCCAGCACTGATCCACGCACACTTACTCGCTGGGGACAGTGCGGTCAAGTACCAGATGAAACTTCATCGAAGTTCACTCAAAGAGGGTGATGTGCTCATGACCAACTCTCCTCATGCAGGTGGATCGTAAGTTTTTCGAATCGATGAAGCCATAAATTTTATTTTATTTCTGCCCAGCCATCTACCCGATATAACTATAATCACTCCAGTATTTGCTCCCAACTCCAAGGAGATCATCTTCTTCACTGCATCAAGGGGTCATCATGCTGACATCGGAGGAATCTTGCCCGGCTCCATGCCACCTACTTCTGTAAACATCTTCGAGGAAGGTGCCGAGATTGAGAGTTTCAAGATTGTGGACGGTGGGGTTTTCGACAGAAAGGGTTTAATTGAACACATGATTGACAAGCCGAGTCAATATCCTGGAAGTTCCGGCTGTAGAAACATTCGTGATGTTGAGAGTGACCTTAAAGCGGTGTGTTAGAGAAGAAGTGTCTTAATATTAGTTACTAACCCCGTTAACTATCTACCAGCAAATCGCTGCGAACCACAAAGGAATCCAACTGATTCATGCCAGTTGAGTATATCTCTTTTTGCTCAGAAATTCTGCTCAGTTCCCGTTTAGTTGTGAACGATTACGGTCTGGAAACTGTGCAAGAATATATGTATCACATTCGGCTTAATGCGGAGATGTGTGTTCGTAATCTGCTCAAAGCCATCGCCAAGAGGCTTGGGTCAAATGTTCTATCCGCTGTAGACTATCTGGATGATGGGTCGCCAGTCAGTACCCTCGTCGTTCCTTATACTGACCTACACTAATTGGCTTTCGGACAGGTATCCCTTCGTGTTGAAATAGACGAATCAGAGGGTTCAGCTATCTTGGATTTTGAAGGAACTGGCTGCGAAGTCCGAGGCAATCTGAACACTCCTATATCAGTAGTCCACTCAGCTGTGATTTATTGTATGCGCTCGATGCTCGATATGGATATTCCGTTGAATGCGGGCTGCCTCGTTCCATTGGACAGTGAGTGCCGACTCAGGAAATTAGTGATTCTCACCGACTTCAGCATAGTTCGGATTCCGGAAAGATCACTACTATGCCCTTCTCGTACAGCCGCCGTCTGTGGTGGGAATGTTCTCACTTCACAGAGGATCGTGGATGTAGTACTCAAGGCTTTCCACGCGTGTGCCGCTAGCCAGGGTTGCACAAAGTGAGCTTTCTCTCGCGTGGCTCCGAGTGAAACCTCCTTCAATAGCTGATATTTCCAGTAACCTGACCTTTGGCACCGGTGGAAAAGATAAGGAAGGGAAGGCTGTAGCTGGGTGGGGTTACTACGAGGTGTGAAATGATGTGAGACTCAGTAATTTTATTCCACTCAATCATCATCAGACGATCGCTGGTGGTTCGGGCGCTGGACCCAGCTGGCATGGAACAGATGGTGTACATACTCATATCACAAATACTCGAATTGGTGACGTCGAAATTCTTGAGCGGAGGTATCCCGTCCTGGTGCACCGTTTCGGGTTACGTTCAGGGTCTGCAGGACTTGGAAGATGGTGCGGTGGTGAAGGCGTTCATCGCGAGATTGAATTTTTGGAGCCTATGCAAGTGTCAATCCTTTCTGAGGCAAGCCTATTCAATGTCTCATCGAAGAGAAACTAATGTTTTTATCGCCTATCTACAGAGAAGAACCAGGCAGCCGTATGGCATGGAAAGTGGTGGTTCAGGCTCGTTGGGAAGGAATACATGGATCAAGAAATTACGCTCAGAGGATAGGGACATGTATGAGGAAAACGACATAGGAACGCGGAATATCAATATCGGAGGAAAAGCGACCGTATTTATGGGTAAAGGAGACCGTTTTCTGGTTGAGACACCTGGTGGAGGGGCTTGGGGTGCTCCTGATAGTCAACGAAGGGAAAAAAGGGAAAATCCTCATGCCTGTGCTTGGGAGCCAAGGGGCTCATTCGCTGAACGAGAAGCTGCCCAAGCTGCTTTTTGATTATGCTTTATGAGGTTGGGAGTGATCTTTCTAGATGAGATTTGTTGACATGGACATAAGGTGACTTCCCATAGGGATTCTAAGGAGAGTGTCAGAATATAATCTAAATTCTTGAAGTGACATATTTCCTGATTGTAACCTTACCCTCCATGTCCACAAGGTCAATTTCTTGTAGTGTTAAGTACAATTAGGGCCAACTAGGGGTAAGATATACCCCTAGAGTAGGGGTAAGGGTAATAAAGTTTACCCTTGTTATTATGAATAAGGTTTTCACCTGGGCCTCTGGCCTGGCTTGATCCCTCTACTAATTCTGAATGGTATTAAGTATATGTTGAAGTCAGTCTGCTACACTTCCTTTCTTTAACAGTCTGTCAAAGTAGTAGGTTGTGTTAGTAAAAGAATGCAAAACAATAGGATGTAAGTACAATAACAATCTCTTATCTCTCATATGATACAAATTCTGTCAGCAAGAGAATACAAAACAATAGAATACAGTTGTCATATGCACATCAGAATTAGTGATTATTTATTTTCATTTAATTATTAATTCTCCTTTCTAATTCCTTCTAATCTACATTACATTGTAGTCTGGACTCCATGTACAACTTCTATTTGGACTTCTATATATATGAATATTCTACAGTGTATTTCCTTAGCTTGTAGATTAAAGTTACTTTGTCTATAATTCTATACCTCCTTTCTATTGCATTCCTCTCCAACAAATCTGATTCTCTGAAATTAGTAACCACACACATAACAGTAGATTGCAGTGCAACATATAAGTTAAAGCCAAGGTTGTTCTGCTCTATCATTAGTTAACTATTGCTCTGGACTCACAGATTATCATTCTAGACTAGTAGTTATATATCTTTTATCTTTGATAGTGTCTTCACAAATAAGCTCCAGACTTTTCAATCTAAACCTCAGAGTAATTCTATCTACTCATAAATCATAGTTTTATTTTATTTCTACTCTGATATTATCACAAACTTTATTTGACCATAACTCCATAGATACTCAGACAATTCTAATAATCTTAAATGTATCTTAAAGCCTTTAAGAAGACCTTTCAAACAATGTGCAAAATGTTCTAAAGCAATCAGTATATGTTAAGATATCAGGTCATCAAGTGCTAGACACTAATTTATCAATATCTTAAGAACCACCAAATACAGACATTTGCTTTCATATACACATGAAAGCTCTCTTTAATATGCTTCTGATGATCATAAATAGATCACAAGACAATAAGATTCTGTAAAGATATAAGACTCTCAATATTTAACATAACACTGATCTATTATCCATAGATACTTATCAGTCCTTGAATAGAACAAAGGACTGCCTCTCGATGGTTAGGTTATCTCTATTCCTGTTACAAAAGGACTGCCATATATAGAACAATAGGCAGTAGATATGTAATACTCTGTCTAGGTATACAGACTATTTTATTTATGTATTTAAGCCTGTTCAGTCTAAGAATTAGACCTCAGACTTAACAACATTTTTTGTTACTTGCTCTACTTTGCTAATTTTTAAAGAACTACTTCATCACTTACAAATCAGTAAGTGACTATTTGTGATAGCACCTCAGCATATTTGCTTTTTCTGATTCCAACTTATTTTGTCTAATCTTGACATCTCTGTTGGTATGTGCCCCAGACTATATCTAATGTATACCTTTCTAGGCCTTGGATTCTGGCTTGACTCATTGTTTTGTAGACTCTTTATTTGCTCATAAACACTCTCTGCCTACATCTCCTACTTTGCCTATGGAATTGTGTTTTTGAATAGAACCTTGAATAATATTATCTCTAAGGTAGTTTCTATGCCTGCAACTTTTCCCTCCAGTAAATGCATGACTTTTGATTTTTATGTTACTCTACTTGATTCCTCCTATTCTTTGGTCTTAGGTCACTCTTAGCTTATCTGCTATAATCTGTTGATTGATTAGGTCTCTGGGTCAATATTTTTCTGATCACTATCTTTATTTAACAATCTCACTTCTATCTGACCTAATACAATCTTAGTTTATCCTTTGTCTACTTGTAAGAGTTTAGTCCTTAGTGAGCAACCTCAGGCTTAACTCTACTCTAAGTCAGAGTTGACAAAGAGAGCTCATTAGAGTCCTCACTAATTTGTATACACTACTTATACAAGTCCAATGATTTGTCCTTATTTACTGATGCAATGATATTACATAATAAATAATATAAATATAAATATTGACTTAGAGGGAAAAGGCAATTCATAATAAAGAAGGTATTAGACTATAGAACACTTCCTTTTCACTATTTCCTTCTTTTACTCTTTCTATTACAAACTCTGCTTTCTTTATCTCTTCTTCATTATTCAAATTAATCACCTTTTTTTCTTTTCCTTTATCCTGATTAATCACCTTTGACTCTGGCTCCAATTCATATAACTCTGCCAATCTATCTATGTCAGTCAATTTCTTTAATGTATTATATATTCAATCAAGAAAACCCATATTTTTTTGGTGTAGTTGTTGAATATCTTTTCTTCACTCATTCTCTACATCTTGTCTAGTTTTCCAGATATGAGCTTGTTTCCAAGCTCTCTTGTTATCCAAGTAATTTTCTTCCTCCAGATTTCAAATTTGACAAATGACTTTCAAAGCAACATAGGGGATATAGATAGTTACATTGCTAAAGAAAATAAGTTAAGGAAAAGTAAATTAGTCAAACTTACAATAACAGTTAAAAGGCACAAAATTGTCTTGTTTTATAACAACATTAACATAGGTTGAGTAGTCCTATTTTTGGACCTATAATCTTTTTCTCTACTTCTTATTTTCTTTAGTTCTGAATACTCTCATATAGTAATAAACATTTTTGATGCTTTTTGGAAAGGACAGGGAGTTCAATCAGTGTTATGTTTTTAAAAAAGTTTTAACTCTGCATTTATTGAAAATTCTGGAAATAAGCATCAGTTTGAAGGTGGAAAACTTCTGATTTGCAAACCTCTTTTAACTCATGGAAATGATTTTCTTCTTCTTTTTTCTAAATTCTCTTTTCTTCTTCTTTCTGAATTCTCTCTTCTTTTTTCTTTTTCTGAACAAAGTTTTTTTACAGCTTGAGCTTTTTTCTTTGTCTTATGTTCTGCCAGTGCTTTTTCCATTCAGACCTCTTTCTCAAGTCTCTGTTGTCTGGCTAACTTATACTCCTGTTGGAATTCATTGTCAGAGTCTGAGAAAATGAGAATATTTAGAGTATTAGAAGAAAACATAGTCAAAGGCTCAGCTCTAAGAGAAAGATATTATTATATACATGATTTTTGTATTTATTTTATTTTTAATTCTTTTTCTTTTAATTAATTAATTATTATTCTTTTTTTCATAGTAGAACTTCTAGTTTCTTAATTTCCTGTAGAATTACATTGTAGTCCATATTCCATGTATATCCTTTTTTTTAAAACTTGGTATATATACTGAGTAGTTATATTGTAGTTCTCCAGTTTGTAGATTAATGTTACTTATATTTACTCTTTTTCTTTTTATATACCTCCTTTCTAACTATAAGTATCATGAACTGCTTAATTCCTCTAAGTCAATATTTATTTTTCTTTTTATTTTTCTTTAATTATGTAGTATCATTGGATCAGTAAATAAGAACAAATAATTGGATATATATAAGTAGTGTATGCAATCTAGCAAAAACTCTAATGAGTTTTTTTTGTCAACTCTGACTTAGAGTGTGATCTGGATTAAGGTTACTTAACCAAGGTTAAGGATCATTACAATAAGGATTAAGAACTTAAGTTGAGTTAATCCTACTCTATATCAAAGTTTGACAAAGCAAACTTATTAAAGTTCTCATTAGTTTGTTTTACACTACTTATATATGTTTGTTTGTACTTATTTACAAACCAAAAATTAAATCAAAAGAAAAATAAATATTAACTTAGAGAAAGTGGCAATTCATAATACTAATCTATACTCTAATAACTCTATTACTCTGAAATTAATGACCAACATAGCAATAGAAGATCAGAGTGCAATATACAAGTTGAAACCAAGATTGTTCTTTCTGTTATCAACAAAATAACATTTTGAACTTGGCAATATTTCAGATCTTACATTTTCTCTTTTTTTTGGTAATATACTTGTAATCAAGTTCTAGACAACATTTATCTTAGACCTCAGAGTATTTAGTTTTCTTTTATTTTTTTATTATTAATATTAGCACAGATCAACTCTGCTATCTTTAACATTATTTTATGATATAAAGAAATATATAGCAAAGCTAATATATAGACAAAAAAACAAAAGGTATAATAAAGAATATTAAAGGAAAATTGGAGACAATAAAAAAGGAATCTATTCTCAAGATACAGCAGGAACCCATTCCTAAAGAAAGTAAAAGAAGAAAAAAAGAAGTACAAAAAAGAAATAATAGAAAAGTAGAACAAAGAAAAAAATAAAGAAAATTGACAGAAAATTGAAAAAAAACAGAAAATATTTAGAAGCACTGAAAGATAAAAAAAATATATAAATGATCTAAGCAACCTATACAGAGAACTGTAAAGAAAAGTCCTCAAAACAAGAATTCTTGAGAGGAAGATAATATTATGAATTACTATTTTTTCTAAGTCAATATTTTTTTTCTTTTTATTTAATTTCAGTTTATTGGATACATAGAAACTTATTACCAAAATGGGAATAGTAACTCAAAAAAGATGCATGGAAGTAGTCTAATGTATACAAATAGAATATTTGCATAAGTAGTATACAAGAATTATTAAGAACTCTAATGAGCTCTCTTTGCCAACTCTGACATAGTGTAGTAACTCTCAGTTGAAATAACTTAAGATTACACTCTAAGTCAAAATTGACAAAGAAAACTTGTTAGAGTTCTTGTTACCTGCTCTACACTACTTATACAATTTGTCTATTTGTATATGTTATCTTTCTCTCACATTTCCCTATTGAGTCACCATTCCCAATTTGGTAATAAGTTCCTGTATATCTGATAATTAAAATAAAATAAAATAAATATTGCCTTAGAGGAATTGGACAATTCATAACACCATTTCCCTCTTAAGGGTTCTCGTTCCAAGGACTTCTTCATAATTCACTGTATAGGTCTATTAAAGCATACTTAGGCTACTCCAGAAATATATTGAGTTGCATCTGTCTTTTTCAAAGAACATTTGGATTTTAACAGCAATGGAAATAATGGATTTCTGAAGATATTGATTGCCTAAGCTGATGATTTCTTTTTCAGCTGCAAGTGAGTCTGTAATAACGATGATATAATGGGTGTCCATGTTTTTGAATACTGACATGAGACCAATGTGTATAGCTATGAGTTCAGCTTCCAATGATGTAATGTTAGTGACATGAACTTTGAGATGGTTGGTGACTTTGTTGTCTTTCCAAATGTGGGCGACTGCTGTAGCTGAACCTGTTGCTTTGACACTTCTGTTTGTGATGACAGCAATATCCACACAAGCTGTTTGCATTTTGCTGAAAGCAATATCTAGTTTTGATGAATGGACAAATAAACCTTCATTATTGGAAGGATAATTCAGAAGAATGAAAAGTAATTCTATCAGAAAAATGATTGACTAATCGCAAACCAGGATAAAAAATAAAATGAAAAGAATAAAACTTGTCTTTGATTTCTGTTAGCCTTTTGTTGACGTTCTTGATAGGGCTTTTCAGTTTTGACTGCTGTTTGCTAGTGAAGTTAGCTAACAAGTACTTGTGAGATTTTTGATTTTTATTATGAGGGTGGTCAAGAAGAGAGTTGATAGCATGTGATGAAGGTATAGTTGCATATCTGAGGTGATGACATCTATTGAGTTTTTGAGATGGAGGTTTATTGGGATGAGACCAGCTATAGCTTTAATGCCTTCAGATAGAGATGTGTGAAAAACTCCCATAATCCACAAAGCTGCTCTTCATTGCATTTTCTTTAGTTCTGTAAGATTTTTTACAGTAGGAGTGCCTTTGAAGAACCATAGCTGGAATCCATATAGAGCAATTGATAGGATGCACTCTTTGTATAAGAGACATTTCTGATTAGGTGATAGGCCCCTTAATGAATTTTCTAGCATTTTCATAGCATTTAATGTTAAGAGACATTTGATAGCATACAAGTAAATGTGATGGTGAAAGTTTAACTTGCGGTCAAAGAAAAACTCTAGATACCTCCAAATGGGCTTGGGTTGAAGTACCGGGCCCCCCACTAATGTGAGGCCAATAGACGGATTAGGAGGATGTTGAGCTCATGTAAAATAAAACACTTTTGATTTGCTATGTTCTATGACAAGGCCCACATCCAAAAGGATCTTAGAGATCATGTTGTAACTATTTAAAAGAAAAGCAGAAAACAGCTCATAACTCTTCTCCTGAGAAATTAAAAGACTATCATTAATAAATGATAAAATGTCTGTGGCAATGCTTTCTTTTAGATTTTTTATTCTTTTTTTGAATGTTTTTATAATAAGGGCAAGATAAATAGCTAATAACATAGGGGAGAGCATTGATCCTTGTCCAACACCAATACTTGTAGCAAATTTTTGAGAAGTGAAACTATTCTACACATATGTGGTAGATCTGTTAAAATGATAGCTATGGAAGAACTTTAGTAAGTTAGCATTCAGACCCACTTTTTCAAGGTATAATGATAGAAAGACGTGGTTGAGAGAGGGGAAAAATTGAGCTATGTCAAAAGCAATAATACTCATGTGACAATCTTTAGCCCATCCAGCACATATGAGGTAGGTGAAGTATATTCCAGCATCAATGGTTGAGCATTGTCTGATACCTCCCAGTTGATTAGGATCCAGGAACCCATTAGCCAATAGATGAAATTGAAGGTGGTGGCTGATAACTTTCTCAATTAACTTACCTGTGATGTTTAATAGGATGATAGGTCTGAATGCTTTGGGGATGTTATATGCCTCTTTGTTAGGTTTTGGGATGATGACTGAAGTAGCTTCTTTGAATTGAGTGGGCCAGTATCCTACTATGATGCATGCATTGGTGATATTTACAATGTTTCTCAGGCAGGCTTTGTCAAGGGTGAGTGGTTTAAGATGTCTCCATGTAACATGATCAGGGCCTGGAGCAGATGAAGTTGAGCACTTAGCTATAATGTCTTTGAACTCTTAGCAGGTGAGAGGAGGCCATTCTATGATGTTGCATTGGTTAAAGCCTTCTAAGAGCCTAGTATTGATTGGTCTATTCTCAGCCATGTTATAGGAATTGTGTAAAGTGTTCCAAAGGACTATGAAATTGTTACAGGGCTGTCCTTCAAAGTATATCACCTCAATGGCAGGGAGGTTCTTCTTTTTCACCCAGTTCATAAGATCCCAAGGCCTTTTGTTGGATGTCGCAATTTCATGAATTTTTTTGTCAAAGAATATTTTTTTAGCATTCCAAACTGCCACTTTAAAGACTTTCCAGCTCTGTAAATCTCCTGTCTCATGATACATATTAAGACAATCAGCATACTAGTCATTCTACCACTCCTTGAAGTGTTTCATAATATGTTTAGTTGTAGCATGGGAAGACCAAGTAACCCCAAAAGCATTTTCAAGAAGAGTGACATACCTTTGTATGTTATCTTGGTTTTTAAGGTCCAATATATCAATGCCTCTTATGCTTACTATGATAGATTTGATAAAGGCCTCTTTTTCTTTGTTGTCTTTCTTAATAGATTAAATCATGATATCAATATTTTCCTCTTTTATACTAATGTCTATGATAAGAGGAACATAATCAGAAGGCAGACAAATGTCAGGGTTGAGAGTATGTTTGTTGAAACCAGGGTTAGTTGGATCCATAAAGACAAAATCTAGTACCGAATTAAAGTCACAATGATTGTCTGCGAATCTAGTGGGGCTGGGGTTGGTTGGTGAGACTAGATCTAAATCAAGACTATCAGCAATAGACATGAGGTCTTCCATATGTATGGAGTAATAGTAGACATTAGGGTTCCAATTGCTATCCTTGATATTGAAATTGCCTGTCATGACTAACGTTTTTTCTATATTTCTTATATTGTTGCATAACATCTGAAGAGCCATCTGATTGCTGTCGGAGTAGACATTGATGATGAAGTTGATGTTTTGTCCATTGTGGAAGTTGATGACATTAATGTCACAGTGCTGTATAAGGTCTTTTCTGAGAGAGAACCTCATTCTTGAGAGATATTTATTAATGTACATTGTGACTCAGGGGTAATTTTTAATAGTTCCATCATTTTGTATGAATAGAGACCATTCAGGGTGGTTTAGGGTGCCATAGAATAGGTCGCCTTCAGAATTGGTATAACTGGGAATTTTTTCGTAAAAGGGAATGGGGAGGTTCTTGAATGAAGATAATGTCAAAAACATTTTTTTGAGTTTCTAGAATGGTATTAGTGAGTAATTTATTTTTCCTAATATTCTGGGAGAAGATTCAAAGATTATGCTTAATCATATAACAGATCTACTACTGTTATGATTTGCTCTGACACTTATCTTTTTCTTTATTTAATTTAATTAATTAACGACTATATGACAATATAAACATAACAACTATAACATGGGAATGTCAGGATCTAATAAAAGAACAAGCATGGGAAGATCAAGTAATGATCTGAGCTTGATCACATGCCTATCAGTCAGCTGCCATGCATAGACAATGTGTGGGCAGAAGCTGTCTGATGTGGGGAATTACTCAGAACTTGACAGATGGTAGCTAATAGATACTGTGATTTCTCTTAGAATAGTCTTAGCATAGCCACATGTAATTATATAAATAGCTAGGCAATTCATAGAGGGAACTTTATTGAGTTCTCCTTGTCTTAACCTCATACCCTCTGAGAAAGATCTGGGATTGTCTTGCAGGTCCTGATAACTACTTACAGCTAGACAAATTGAATTTGCTCTGATTTCTCTGACTTCTTGGACTTTTTTTGAGTGCTATTCTCAATTAAACTTGTACCTCCAATAAGGGCATTTGTTGTCATTGGTCATGTGATCACCTTTGCAGTTGACACACTTGAAAGTGTGAGAACACAGTTTACCTTGTTTGGTTTCAAGACAAAGGGGTTCAATTTGAAGTTGGCTTTACAGTACTAGGCCATGTCTCTATGGTGCTTGATCTTGTGAGGTCCACCACATTTTTGACACTTCAAACTATGAGCCTTGCATGAAAAAGTTGCATGGCCCCATTTCCAGTAATTATGGTATTGGGGTACATCTAGATTTATACTGGTACCCCTAATAGTAGCTATAGATCTGCCATAATTAAATGAGTGGTTAATGAGTGTTTTGGCTTTAGAATCATTCTGTGAATCCCATATGTCGATCTATATGATAACCATGTCAAACTTGGGAGATACTTTGATAACACGGGGTCTGACTACTAAAGTTGTACTGTCAAACTAATCACTTTTTTTCAAGTAATTAGTAATGTTGTTGCTGGTTAAAGCAAGGCCATTAGACTGAATATATGGAATGCCTATAATTTTAAAATATGACTTTGATTGTGGAAGGCGTGGAGCAGAAACATTGCTTTGTCCAATACCTTCAATAGATTTGATGTATTTTTCAATAATTGTGAGGTCACTTGGAGCAGGGACATTGTTGGTGGTGATGATTATACCTTCAGCTGTAGGTCTTATGAATTCTGCTCACAAGGCAAATTTTAAATCTTTTAAGCAGCTATTGATAGAGCTAACGTGAAACCCTGCATTGTTCATGATTACAGTTAAGTGTTGACCAAGGAGAGGGATAATGGCTTGCTTCCTAGAGGGGCCTTTAGTGGTGTATTGAATTTTTTTACCTTTTGTATTGGTTTTATTGAGGGTTGTGTTATGAATTTTGATAATTTTCCTGTTGGGAAGGGCCAGGAAAGTGTCTTTTAATTTGAGTATGTTAGCAGCAGGGGATGAGGCTTGAACATATGACTTGGGGGGAGAGCTCTTCTTATTCTTCCTCTGTTCCATATGCTTTCTGACTTCTTCCAATTGTTTGGAAGGTAATTATGTTGGGATGTATGAAGGGATTTTTCAATAGGATTTTTAGCTGTATCGTGGTTAGCCAAGGTATGGTTGGCAAATTGCACTTGGACTTTATTTCTGAAGGGGTTTTTATTTGAAGTGTTGAGTTTGTCCCACCCAGCTTTGTGGAGGGCCAAAATGAAATCGAATACAGCTTCACCAAATATATCAATCTGAGGAATCCTGTTACTGTCATGATTTGAAATATTCCTTTGCCTAATAAATTTTGCAATGCAGATGAGAGAACAGGAAATGTTATGAGCATCACTTTGTAAAAATTTATTGGTACCAAAGAGGGATACCAGACCGAAGTGACCATCCCATAAGTTAGGGTCTACAGTGACATTAGCCTTATAAGAGATGGCTGAAGGCATAACAGGGATTGTAGATAGGTCAGATTGCAATGCGACATTAGATGCCACCTTGTTTTGAGCTGGGTATTGCAATGTGTTATTGTTAGAAAACGAAGAATAGAGACTCTCCATCTCAGGATTCAACATTTCAAAGTCCATTTTGTTACTAATGGAGACCATCCTTTCAGTATAGTCTTCCTCAGAGGGGGGGGAAGGAGTCTATGGATAAAAAAGAGTGGCTATGGGGAGCCCCAGTATTACTTCAAGTAGGCAAATGTCCTCGTTGTATATTGACAGCAGTATCAGGAGGTCTTTTGTTGTTGGAGATATTCATATAGGGGTTTGTACAAGTCTTTTCAAAACTTGGATTCACTACACTAAACTCGGGTGCTACCATGTTGTGATGGTGGTATAAGTTAAAGAAGTGTTGTTGTGGACTATGTACATACACCACATAATAAATTGTTGAATTAAAAAATAATAATCATAAATACATATTGTATATATAGGGTGTGTACAATTGTAACTCAGTCTTCTGTGATCAGCTTAGTATAAAGGCACTAAGATACCATGTAATAGTAGTAGATTTTCAATCTATTTTATTGAGAAGCCCACCTTGCAGGTAAGACCTAGAAGCACATCTACTGCCCTTCAAAATATAGTGATGTCTTATTGTTTATGTCAGACAAAATGTCTTACTTTATTACTCTAGCTAAAGATAAATATGTGTAATAGAGATGGATGTATGTTGTACTTCTGCATTGAGTTCCCCCCATACTTGTGCTGCTTGTCCTTAACTCAGCAACAAATCTTTCCAGTGTTCATGACAAGTGCACATATAATAAACTTGGGTATGGGTGCATATCAACTTGATCTTGTGTATCTGAGTGGATAGATAAACAATGAACGGTATATGATTCAAAATTTCACTAGTTGACTTACTTGCTTCGGATAGTTGGATTAATATATGACAATGAGCTCAATACTAGGCTACAATTGGACACCAATTTATGATTTATTATTTCTAAAACAAAACTCCAAATGCATGAAAGTATAGATGACCTGATTCATGACATCAAGGTAAGGATCATCAGGGAAAAATCGGGCATAAATATTCAACAACAGTGATACAAAGAAGCAGGCAATACCAATGCCAGAGGACCTTACACGATAGATCCCCTTGTGAGTATCAACATCATACGTCTGTGCTAACGCACACCATTAACCAATATTGCTTGTGAATCATGTTCCTCCCGCATCCGCGCCGCCGTCCGCTCTGCCGCTGCATCATACACGTAGTGTGTTGGTTTATGCCAAGGAGGTTCATAGTGATCTTCAGACTCCAAATCATCAAAGATGACCGAATTCTGTCTGTTAAGCCCAGCATCCAAGTAAGTACTATCCCTCGCATATTGAGAATAAGCTATAATTCCACGGATGAGAAAAGATGGAGCAAAACCCATGACATAGCACATACAATCAACAGAATCTGTCTCGGTAGCTCTCTGTTTACCGAGGGCCTTGGCACTAGGTTGAATGGGGACATCCGCATCATCATAGCTAGAGTCATAGATTGATTGTACATCAACGTAATACGCGTCATCGATCTCTCGAAGGCTGGTAGGTGTTAGTGTTGTAAGCGGAGGAGTACGTGGTGGATGGGAGAGCTGAGCAGGCGAGCGGGGACCGTTTGGTACAATTGGGGGAGGGGCAAGAGTATTGGGGCTCGCTTCTGGGAGCGGTCGTCGAAGGTCCAAACTATGATGAGGTGATGAACTACGTATAGACGGAGAGGGAGAACGACTTCGCAATAGTGATACTAAAGGCAAGGGAGACAAATTAAGATCCTGCTGTTCTGAAACCTCCAGATGTTTCTGGACATGAATAAGGCGCGAGAGAAGGTAAAAGAGGAGAGGTCTACTCACCTTTCCCCCTAGTCGAGTTTCCTTCAGGCTACGGTACTCCGCTTTGCGTTCCATTGCCACTCTGTTCATATCTTCATACTGCTGCAATACCTCAAAAAGTTCTCCATTTGCCGCAAGAATAGCATCCAAAAGTTGTTGCTCCTTGGTCATCTCCTGGTCATTTCCAGTGACACCCTGAGAGTCTTTTGCAGAGATAGACTTTTCCGCCTCTGCGGTAGCCCATGGAATTTGAGTATAAATGAGTTCATGGGAAGACCGACACTTTTGATGAAATTCCTATTCATTGTATTGTAAGATAAACAACATAGGAGATAAACCGAGAAAAAAAATCACCCGGATGACAGAATCTTTTTTGAACGTCTCGGGCTTAACATGGAAAAGTGCTTGAGACAGGACATTGGCGTTTCCTTGGCCAATTTTACATTCCTGGAGGAGACGGCGTACATCCTCATCATGGGGGATGATACGATTTCTTGTTGGAGATTTTCGCTTCCTGTGCGGACGAGGCTGCTATTGAAATCTGAGAAACCTACTGAGAAACGAAATAGAAAAACGAGATACATTAATAGAAGGTGGCGTTGTTGGTGGAGCTTCTGTGGTCGTAATTACTGGCTCCGGAGTCAAGGATGGAGGATAACCATATTGCGAGTTGCGAGACCCAACAGGTGGAATGAACATGACATCGTCCACGGAAAAAGGTATGCCCTAAGAAAATGTCAGGATTTGATGGCCAACTTGCGAGTGGTCAGATGATGGTTACTAACCTCATCAGGTTTATCAATGGGCTTTACGCGTCGCCATAGTCCACGAAACCCTTCACGATCGTTTCTAGCATCTAGAGAACCCCGAGTTGAGTCAAAATATCATCCGATGTTTGAGGGTTAACGAGCACGTACCTGAGCTACTGCTATATACAATCGCTCCAAGAACCTCTATAAGTCGTTCTTTCACGACAGGTGAGGTTTTTGGGTTCATCAAAAGCTCCTCAATAGTGTCATAAAATTTACGATTCACTGATTGAGAGAAAAAAAAGTCCGAGCGATTCTGAATTATGATCGCCCAGAGCTGAGTGGGAGAGTTAGCAAAACATTGGATGCGATCGGCAACAACATACCCGCGCAGCCGAGAGCTGTCTAGCAGGTTCACCGTACCTTAAAATTTGGCATTTGAGTTATTGTAAGGCGAAGAGCAAATAGCAACGCACTTGAATTCTCTTCTGAGCGCCTTGACGGCTTCTTTGGCGTTGTTTTCGTTTGCAGACACTCGATCGCATACATCTAAAACAAGCGCCCCGTCCTCAAAAGCGGTCGCAGCCAGATAACCTAGCTATATTATGAGAAATACACAAACCTGGTGAGCAACACCTACTGACCTATCATCTTGGTCAGTTCCGCAGTACCCTCGTCCTTCTGGATATCTCTTCCTCTATCTCTTTCATGATCTTTTGCCCGTTCCCAGCCCCAAAATCCTTTCTTTTCTCGCTTGTCTGAATGGTCTCTTGAATTGCGGATGGGCACTTCAACAGTAGAGTAGGCATCCTCAGATCGATTCGTATAAGCCTCTACATGGGGGGGCTCAAGGGCTTTCAAAATGTTTGATACGAAAGGTTGACTTGAATTATAGCTCTTACGGTGACCATGAACATCACGGGGCTTGATGTTTGAAACCAACGACACCTGTGATGCCTGAAGCGACGATGGTGATGACGAAGGGATCGGGGAGCTGCCCAGAGGAAGTGCTAGACCGTTATCGTGGTGTGAATCCTTGGAAGAGTTACGTATAGAGGGAGGCAAATTATTTGGAGGAATCATCCGAGGCTGCTGGGCCCCGTTGGGAGCGTGTTGCTGATACAGAGCCATGGGATCCTATTGCAATATGAGTGTAGGCAACTGGCTGGCAGAGGGAAAGGCACATCTACGACCGCAAGGAGGCCATCCTTTGAATATGATCTGCGAAGCTTTGGTTTGTTATTTCCGAAAAGTTTTCTCATAATTTGAAAGGTAGAATACAATATATTCTATGGAAGACCAGAGGACGTATTGTCCTCACGGTCCACGTGATCATCCAAAGATCAGTGCAGATGCGCCCGCAAAGCCCTCCACCGTAAACTCATGTGTCGCCACAAATGCAATTCTGTCCTTCACTAACTCCTCGTCTATCAGTCGGAAGTCGTACGGATCGCAACTTGATACGACAATAATGGGCACTTGGTCTCCCACCCTTTGGACTGTCTTTTTGAGGGCTATCCACTGCCACTGAGCTCTGAAAGCATTTCTTGTCACAAATATCACTACATCTGAGCTCGTTTTCAACGACGGTAGATCGCCAGGGCTATAGATGATGTGTTCGACTGTTCCCTGTGACTCCAGAAGCATCGCAAATTTCCTGTCATATGGAGCAGCCATGTTCCGTAGAAGTCGAGCATCGTTGTCTGCTGCGGAATCATCTACAGCCCTGTTGATATCACCGCACATCGGGGTAAACAAAAGCACATTTTTAATCGGCAATGATTTGAGAGGCAAAAGTGATCCAGTGTCCATGACTACGATTGCGCTCTTGCGATACGCTTCTGAACTCAGCTCAAGATTCTTCTTCTTTACACCCTCCCAAGCGTCCGCAAACTTGAGCCTGAGTCCCACAAGTCCATTCCAACCCCCAAGAAATTGATCTTTCATGGCAGCAATGCGCTCACCAGAACGTTTGAGTTCCCCGAATGGAATTCTCCCACTTTCCACTGCAAGATGTGTCTGCTCAATGGCACCTACTTGCCAGGCATATGTGTGGCAAATCATAGCCATATCAGCTCCTGCAGCAATGGCTCGCACCGCACCCTCTTCACACCCACATCCCCCCTTCTCAACCGAAGACACGGCTTCCATCTCCAGACAATCTGTCACAATAACACCACCATAATTGAGCTCATTTCTGAGTAAATCGGTCGTGATTTTCCTGGATAGAGATGCCGGTGTGTTGTCCCCCGTGACATGGGGCAGTGCAATGTGTGCTGTCATGATACTGGGAACTTTGACTGAAATTAAAGCCAGAAACGGGAGTAGATCCACGGCATAAACTTCCTCTTTAAGTTTGTTGTTAACAGGAAGGGCCAAATGAGAATCAACATGTGTATCTCCATGCCCTGGGAAATGTTTTGCGCACGATGCAACAAGGCTCGAGATAAATCCTTGACTTGCAGCGGCAGCGTACTTGCAGACGATTTGGGGAACTAGTCTTTTGAGCACTCGATCTAGGATTTGCACAGAGATCTCCTACCGCTCCCAAAGGACCTTACACCTACTTACCAATCGATCATGAGTTAGACACGGTGGAAATTAACATCAACCCACCAATAACCGGATTCAGAGGATTGATGTTGACATCTGCGACGGGACTGTATGTCCAATTTATTCCGGTAAGCTTCAGCTCTTGGCCACAAGCAGCAGCAATTTTTCGAGACAAGTCAAGGTCCCCTATAGCAGCTTGTGCCATTGCACCAGGGCTAAATGAGAAGTCAATGTATATCTGCTATTATCAATTTGATTCAACTTACAACTGAGTCCCAGCAGTGGGCGATGAGAACGCCGAAACTAATCCTATGCTCCAAAGTATATGACCTATACCAATAACACCTTTTTATGTTTGAGAACAGTTTACCATTTTCCTGGTCAATGCCAATTAACAGAGGCCGCTCATGACCTGCCTGCTTCGCAAGCTCCTGCAAGTCCATGACAAGATTCAGTGTCTGCGAAGCATCTGTTTGAATGTGTCAGCCTAGTCTGCGATCTGCTTTTTTGACAGACAACACGACCTCGTATATTCCTTTTCATTAAGATAATGTTTCCAACATAGTACTTTGTGATTAGCGTTTTTACATTCTCGTTGATGCTGTGGCCGTGAAAACCAAACACAAAGTGCTTGTAACAGTAGTCAAATTGAGAAATTCAAGAGCGATCGACAACCCAGTACCTGTCCAATTTCTCTCAGAGTCGCTTCGTCCATGTGGTTAGTCCGATAGCTAATCTCATCATAGGCATCATAATTGACTGGACCACGTGCTGGATCGCCACTTTGATTCAACCATTATGACTGAAGACACAAGCAAACGGCGAAAAATTCATCCTCAGCTTGACAGTTTTCTCCCTTCCAAAAAGCTTCCGCAACGTCTTCATGCTCCCAGATTTCAATCTGCCTTCCACTTCCCAGCCTCGAAACAACCCACGACCAAACCACCAAATTCTCGACCTCCACAGGTCCAGCAGAACAAGTCCGTTGATGTACAAGAAACCTTGAACCGTCCTGACCGATGGCAGACACCCATTTTTCCCGTTCATCTGGAACCAGAACAGGCCATCTCAATGAAACGACATGAGCCTCCAACTGTGCCCATTGTCTCTCGCCAAACAACGGCAGTAAAGCCGTTATCCAAATCAGGTTATCTCTTAAAAGAGCATCAAAGTCCTATTGATTCAGAAAAACCGCAGAGGCGGGCTCTCCTTTTCCCAGGGTTATCTTCCCTCAACAATAATAAGGAGATGAGGCCACTTTCCACAACCCATTTTGCCTCTTTGACGGATGCACCCTTTGACGAAGATGACGATTCTGTTGACTTGTCAGCCCTTATATTTCGGCTTCAAGAGCACAAACCAGGCATTCAATCCAGTGAACATGCCTCTGACGTCCTAGTCAGCCCACAAAAAAACAAGCATGTCAGGTCTGTGGTTCTGAAAATATAATTCATCGGCACCTGAATGTATTGACTGCATAGGGGAGGACTAGCTGGTCGCGCCACTGAGTTATTCAAGAAATCTCAGACGTCCCTCTACCTTTGGCAGACGGCTCTGGAGAGCCATCCTCTTCAGCAAACATCTTCAGATCTTTCCTTCCGCATCTGCAAGATTGTTCACACTATCTTCACCGGTCCCTACAAACTCTGTGCTTCCATCACGCTCTGTCGTATACTAACCCCCGTCCGGCCATTCATTTCCCGGAGACAACTGATATATATTCTGCTCAGATTCCCAGACGCCTCTAGATTTTCTCCTCTATGCAATCCTCAGAATTTCCAGGAGGGTTTAACCCTTAGAATATGGCGACCTTGGCACGAGATAGCTCTAATTCATTCTTCTCTCGGGGCTTTCCTCGAGATGCCTAATGCTAGTCTACCACTACCTTCATCCGACGATTTGAGTTGTATATCATTGGACATGCAAGACATTCACAATACTGTACTACTCTGCCCGCGATTCCTGATATCATCAGATTCAATTTGACGTCTGTTTTGCATTTATTTGGTCTGCCATCAAGAAGTGAGTGTATGCGTTTTCTTGCATTGTTTGTCTCTACCTCTACCTATGTCTTCGCACAATGCGGATGAATTTGTATTCGAGAATTCCCAAGGAAGTAGTGATGATCCCAGGTTTTCTTTGACTGCTCCTTTCGTGATGCTAGAGTTGACGGATGCTCTTTTTCAGCTTTGAACAAGCTCTAATCAATCATTATAAAGGTCTTTTGTCTTACATATGCGTCCGCCATAGCACAGATAAGTCGTAACTCACGCTTCAGCAACTCAACTACGCAAAAGTCGAGATAAACAAGCGAAATTTCTTCAAGCCGCTGAAAACAAGCTAACTGAAGAGGTATACATGCTGTATGCATCTCAAATCAACCAATAAACCAGGTGGTAGGTCAGCACATTGGAAAGCAGGGCTCAAGAATGTATGCAAAAGTTGTAGGGCCTGGTTTGTTCTACACAAATTATTGATTAATTTATTTGTTTAGGGAGACGCTTTATCAAAAATTTATCCTTGAATACTCCGTGTCGGAAGATAGGATTACAGCACTCTGGGGGAAAATACACATTTTTGCCGTCAAATATAGGGTATGTTTGGGAGTTTGCCTGCCACTAAGATTCATACTCAATTTTGTAAATAGGATGGATTGGAAGACCTCCAGAAGGACACGATTGCACAACAAAAGGTCATCGAAGGAAAGCAAATAGCGAGTTTGGCGAAAATCCGGAAAGCATGCGAAGGCGAGTCAGAGATTAGAAAATGAATGACTGTGGCTGATGCACATAAACAGTTTCCGCAAATATTGTGAAACAGTTGAAGCAGAATGTAGAGGATTAACAGACACATCTATCTGAATGCTTTCAGGACTAGATTGAAATTTATGTAGACATTTTCTTACGGCGATGTGGCTTGAACATTGACACGCAAGAAAATTCGATGCCGGCATTAAAGTTCGAATTACCTCCCTCGCATCCATCTTTTCGCCATCTCTCTCAGAGTCAACTTGGCATGAATTTCACTGGAACAGAATAACAGCTGATATCGTCATCCCGCACATCATTCAGAGAGTTTTGATGTCATTGGACATATGCTTGCCAAGATGACCGACTGCAAGCGCCACGGGTATCCTGATGACCTATTCATGCTCGCTCACGGTCGTCCAGGCTGGCCTTAAGCCGCCCGTGATCACTGTCGATGACACCTGATCGGGTATCTGTCTCCATGTCTCCCAATCATTGAGCTCCGTGGTTCTCCTTATGCATCATATACCCCATCGATCTCTTACGCGTCTGTTGTCATTGTTTTGCAAAACTGTTTGAACTTGTACTCAAGCGCGATTCTTCTTTTGCTTATGAGCGACGTAAAAATTTTGAAATCAATGTTGCTCTTCGGATTTATCCTCTCGACGTGGCTACGGTTTTTATTCTCGTGCATGCCTTCCTCCTTTACTCTCTTTCTGATAATCACATCTCTGTGACAGACACAGCCTCCATAACAAGTCATTTATATGGTCCTTTTTCCTCTCATATCACAGCAGTGGGATTTTGGATTGCACCTGGCTGAGGGTTCAACTTAAGCTGGGATTTTGTAAGAAGCATTATAATGAGTAGGGTAAGAGGTAAATGGATCGACGGATGAATCAGGCTGAGCTGGTGAGTCAAGCTGTGTAATAGCTATGTGTTGGTGGGTTCTCTTGCGTTGTTCTAAGATCTGGCTCGTTGGATAATAATCTGACATTACTAATTATTTTAGGAGATTGTGTTCATGGGTTTCTGAAAGTTGTAAGGTGGGTTTATATTCCTGCTCGTTTGAATCTTGAACAATTTCATCGCGTTTCTGTAGCATGCCACCTTGTCTGTTATCACGCCTGTTTGGTTGATCACTGGACATCAACCTCTCGCAGATACATGTTCTAAGACGAGAACTGGGCGCAATTTTCTCATCGATTGATCACTGAGAGTTATTGGGATCAATATTGATAGTAGTATCCAAAGCGGAAGTTTTGGCTCTTTACATTCGTACCTTGGGTTTGAACGATACCACGGACCATTTCTTTTAGAACAGATTTCATGAGGTGAAGGATGACACCTGACACTTTGCCTTGGACATTTAGAGAGAACAACCATCCTATTTTACTGAGCCGTCTGCCTCTTCCTAAACATAACTCTCGCTTTTGAGTTAGGGATGGTCGATGCTTCAAAGTGGAAGTTACAGGGACGTTCCAACGAGCCATTCTCGAACTGTACATCATATTCTAGCAGAATATGAGCAAACATGGCCTTGATCTCGTTGACGGCAAAGAATCGACCAGGGCTACAAGGCGTGCATCAGCTTAGGTGTTCAACTGTCAAGGAAGTCATTTACCATGCATGTCGGCCATGTCCGAAGACAATTTGATCAAAGTTCAGAGAAACCAATTGGTGCTTGATGCTATCCAGCTCTCCGTCTCCGTCACGCATTTCTGAGAATCGGAATGCTTTGAAAGAGTGAGCGTCTGGGAATAGCGCCTAAATAATCCATTCATTATTGCATGTTTCACCGCATGAATGTACAAAACACCAACTTCATCTTTGTGCATGGGACCACTCGCAATTGCAATGATGTTATCGGCGGGGATATGTGTTCCATCAGATAGTGTCCAGTCCTTAAGGGTCTTTCGAGTCATATTCACTTCAGAAAGAGAAATGAGTTCATGTTATATCTGCACAAATCACTTAATACTTGCTGCTTCCAAGACCGCTAAATCGTTGTGATTCCTTCAAGAAACTGTCGATTTTACGCATTCCCTGCATAGCGGGTTTGGTCCAGCCATTTGCACTAATCATGGCCTCTGCTTCTTCGCGCATTTCTTTGACATATTCCGGGTGTGCAGCGAGGTCGTACAAAGCCTGGGTCAAGGACTACATTTTTGGTAGTTCAATGACACCTAATAGATGATCGAGGTCTACTTACCATGGAACTAGTGTGGATTGC
>Ga0153959_1000192_pt1 | contig 37949 bp, 47 predicted proteins | sample TSFL043MetaG_FD_104685 | JGI IMG/M metagenome (GOLD analysis project Ga0153959, IMG submission 104685) | Attine ant fungus gardens microbial communities from Florida, USA - TSFL043 MetaG | ecosystem: Host-associated > Fungi > Mycelium > Unclassified | place: USA: Florida, Wekiwa Springs...
ATACAGGGTCTGAAGAGTTCTGAGCCACCCACAACTTTTTCCAACCGCGTCAAAACCAAGTCTGGTGGTAGAATACCATCAAAAGAAGACCTTCCACCCCGCAGACGTCACAGAGTGAAACGAGATCGCGAGCTCCAATCGGATGAGGAGAAACGTTCGTTGACCATTTCTACTAGTTTTAGTCACCGTGTTAGACATGATTCATAGGTCTGTATGAGAGGCGGGAGAAGAAGAGGGCTAGGCGAGAGATCATGATGCCTGCAGCATCAAAGAAACAAACTGAAGATCGTGATCAACCTCAGAAGAAGTCGAAATCCAAGAGAATACCCGCGGGATTAGCACTGATGTATGGTTTCACTGCGACGAATGTTGGTAAGAATCGGTTAACAGTGAGATAACTCTGGGTTCCCAGATTGGAGGAGGTCCTGATGATCAGTGCCAGGTCAAGCCGTCTCTTCGTTCCGGAATGTTTGGAAAAGGCAAGGCGTCTGTTCAGACCCAGGCAAACTATTCCAAACTGGAAGGTAATTTCCCTATTTTCATGTTTCCGGTATCGATGACAGCTTTCAAAGACAAGAACCTTGCATTCTCGGAGGAAGAGTTTCTCAAATCAGCAACAGCTGCTGGAAATTGCCGACATAGTCAAGGAAAAAAACCTGCTCCTTCTGGGTCCCAGTCTTCTCATACGTCCTCGGAGGACACTGATGGCATGATTATTTTGCGACGGATGTCAAAGAGACGTACTTTACAGTCGGCCCGGACCAACTCGACGGCGCCTCTTGCACAAAAGCAACGAAAGGCCAAGATCCTGCAGAATGATGCGACGAAAGATGAAACGGAGAGTTCGCCAAGATCGAAGAATGCTCAATCAGTCATATGGGATATTGAAAAGGAGGACGGTGTTCTTCCAGGGGAGTCTTCATCCGTCCTTACCCGAGGTTCAAAAACCAGTACTGTCTTGTTGAACATCCAACAAGAACGATGGTTGCCGGAATACACGAAAGAAAGAGGTGTCACCGATGCCCAGGTTCAAGAATCATCAGTTCAGCAAGATAACACCGTCGATGATAATGATATGGTCCAACATTCAGTGGCAGAACAAGAGACGCCCTCGTCAATTTCTTCGGTATGCCCCTCAGAATCTCCTTCTCAGGTGATATATGCGCAAGATCCTGGTGTCCAGCCTGGAAAAGATATTGTCTCAAAATATTTCAATCGTAGTTCATCGTTCGGTGATACGAGTCAGAAACCACATGCTAACCTTGCTTCTAACCTTGTTGTGTCTGGAGTTCTCCCAAACGAAGGGAAACAAGCAGGCTCTATTGACTTGGATTACAAGTCACATGCTGGCGGGAACTACAACAGACTAGAAGGAGAGGAGATCCACAAAAATGCCAAATTCCATTTGAAGGATGTAGGAGTTGGTTCAGATTGGCTTCTCAGTGATCCTATCCTGAGCCCTGCTTCTAACAGAGACCGCGATCGCGGGGCTGAGCTCTTCCTTCTTGATGATTTAGAAGACATCCAATCTGATTTCGACTTTGAGAACGTTTTTCCAAGAGAACCTGATGGTCTTAATCGAGAAGAAGAAATTTACTTGGCCGGAGATCCAGAATTGGACCCACCGCAGGACCCCCTCTCAATGTTTGAGGTTGATCTATGTGGCCAGCACCCCGTGGAAGGAGTCATTTATGAAGGCTACGAGTATGACTACCCGATTTGCCACTCAGACGTCCATGTTGGAGACGTTAAAGAGGCACATAGTCAATCCATTCCACTGCGAGAGCGGGACTGTCACACCTTCGGCGAATGTAATGATGGGTCCTCCGTTCTATCGGATCATACCTCCCCTTCGTCAAGTGAGCCCATCTTGAGTTCGGTAGGAAATGATTTCGACGACTTGGCAGCAGGTCCACTGTTACGTTTTGACGAAGGTCGTTGTCTGTTACTAGGTGCAAGTGGACTCTGGGAGAGCAAAGATTTAAGCACAATCGAGTCAGATGTCGCACGGCGCCTGGTTAGGCATTGGGTGCCTCAGAGATACTAAACATTCCCAGCAAGGCGAGTCATATTGCCGATTCGAGTAGTGTAGTTTGTTTATGGAGATTCAATAATGATTAAGGAGTCATAATCAATTAAGGAATTGTGTGTACATATGTACAGCTGATCATTCAAAAAGCGGGACGCAAAAAAGTTCTTTGACGCGTCAAGCCCTCAAGTTCTCCTCTTCCTCGCTCATACAATGTCGTCCGAAGACAGTGATGCTTTATCTTCCGTAAGTCAAGTCAATGCACCTATCAAGATGTCATCGTAGCTCATGCCCCCCCAGATGACCAAAATCAAAGAAGAACCAATTGAAACGCGAGTGACGTTGGGTCCATCAGGCTCCTTTAAGCTTGTCTCTTCAGAGCCAATGCGTGTCAAGTCCGAGTTGAACGAACTTCCTGCAAAAGTCAACTATTTTCTTGATTCCAGACTCGTTGTTAATGCCAGTTTCTTCTAGTGCCTTGATCCGACCGCTGCTTCGGGATCTGATAACTCTGATGACACAGGCGAGGAAACGAAATTATCATTGCAGTCTATCGTCCCCAGTAGACAGGTTAGGTCCTTGAATTATATTGCTCCTCTTTTCGAGGAACATAAGTCTGCCGAAGAGATTGCCTATTCTCCTGAGGCTGCTATCAAGGAGGGTATAAAGATGATCCAAACTCTCGAAGTACAAATGCGAAATCTGAAGCTGGGTAGTAAGCTTCGAGAAGAGGTCTGGGCGCGTGAAATCTCGAGGTCCGTTATTGCTGTCATGGCTGATCTAATCACTAAAATCCATATAGTCTTGAAAGTCAAAGCACTCCCACCACACTTATTGCTGTTTGTGGCGGTATGTTATTTTTATGTGATCCATGGCACACTAGCCCTGATGAAGACTGTATAGCCACTGGCGCTGGCAAGTCATCGATTCTAAATGCAATTTTGGACGGTGAGTGTTGTTTATGTTTGAATTATTAATGGTTTTTTGATTTTGTTGTAGACAATATAGTTCCTACCAGTGGCATGCGAGGTTTGTCCTCACATCAAGCGTACTACGTCCGCTCACTTCTGCCTGATAGCGTGTACTGCTGTCGTTACTGAAATTGGATATCATACCAAATCTACAATTGATGCAGACGTCTCATTTCTCTCTTTGGCCGAGTGGAAGTCTGAGCTTACCCAACTGTTGCATGACATGGTAGATGAAATGGGGAATTTGAAAAGGAGTGCCGACCTTAAAAGCGACGCCGGAATTGCTTGGTCAAAAGTGAGGAGATTTACAAAATTGGAATCATTGAAATGGCTAAGCACTGTAGATGAATGCCGTTTATCCCTCTATCAATCAAGAAGATCTCGTCCATATGTCTGCAGATCAGATCATTGCCTCTGATCAAAGTATGTGATCAGGTATGAATATATCGACGCATCTGACATTTGACCTAGATATCGCCAATATCCTTGGTACTACGAAGAAAATTTCTGCGAAAGACTCGTGTACTTTTGCCAAAGAAGTTGCAAAATACATCGATTCTAAAGATCAAAAGCGAGGCAAGAAAGATAAGAAGGAAAAAGAGAAAGAGAAGAGACAGAGTTTGATGGCTACTGTCCGAGCAATGAATACCCAGCACCCAAGAAACACAGAGAAACTCCAGACAAGTCCTGTTGATGACCAATGTGCCCTGTGGCCCCTTATCCGTCAAGTCAATGTACGATGCAAAGCAGCAGCACTGTCCACAGGCGCCGTTCTGGTTGATCTGCCTGGTATGTCGGGTTGATAGTGCACTGCTCGTCATCCCTCATTCAACCTTGTCAGGTGTCGCTGATGCCAATGCTGCTCGCAATAACGTTGCGAAGGAGTATATGAAAAAAGCCAGGTGTATCTGGATTCTCGCTCCTATCACAAGGGCTGTTGACGATAAAACAGCTCGAGGTTAGCTTCGTGTTCTTTTTTTTAGTCTGTTCATTATGAATTACGTCTTTGTAGATTTGCTTGGTGATGCTTTCAGACTACAGCTTCTAAGTAAGTTGCATTTAAGTTTCGTTTGACCGAAGTTGTTCTAATCTAACTGGTATTGAGTGGGTGCGCCGTATCTATTTCTCAGCGGGCGAAAATGATTCAACCATTCGCATTTTTTTACAGACGGAAAGTAAGTGTGATGAATCTTTGATGCAATAATTGGCTAGATGGCTTATACGGCACTAGCTATGATGACCACACTATAACTTTTATTGGTAAGTCTATCATATCAATTGTACTTTGTTTTTACTAGCGTATCTTCAGCTAGCAAATGCGATGATATTTCTTGCTCAGAAGTTATTCGGGCACTCGGCATTCATGATGACCCTGAACTGGAGAGAATAGAAGCCCAGATAGAGGATATAGAAGATGAATCGATTGTCTGGAAAGAGGCAGAAAATGAGGCACAGAAACATGTCAAAGGTCTGCCGAAGTTTGGCGTCTTAATTGGCCCACTCCGTCTAACCGTTACTAGCTCTCGGCCAAGAACTTGAACTCATCCAGAACATCGTCAATGTACACGAGGAGCATCTTGAAGCTCTTGAAAACAATCAGGTGTTTGTTCCTCATTTGACTGGGAAGAACGGCGCGAAAGCGAGCAAAAAACGCAAACGGAACGACACGGACAAGGCGGGTTCCTCCAAGCGTCGAAAGATGACGACAGACAGCAATGATAGTACCGATGATTTGAGTATCTTGGATGATTCTTCTGAGCCAAGTGATACAATTGGTAGTGAATCAGAGGATGAGTCAGACCATGAAAGTGACTCGAAGCAAGAGGCTGAGGAAATCATTACTCTCACAGAAGATGACCTGAAAGCGAAAATAAAAGAAGGGAAGGCGAAAATCAAGGAGACTCGTTCCAAGCTCATTGATGCCAGAGAGAAGAAGAAAGATGCTTCGGACAGTATTGCTAGGCTCAAGAAATCGTTAGCTAAGATACAACGAGACAAAAATGCGTTCTGTTCTCTCAAACGGTCTGAGGTAAGTTATAAAATTGATCTTTGACTTTGCTCACCGATGTCCCGGGAAGTTTTCACGTGATGTTTTAAGAGAGGACTTCCGCACTGGTCTTAAAGATTTAGATGGTGGCCATTTTCCGGATGCAATTGATTTTTTCCCTCTGACTTGCTGAGCTCACAGATGCCGCTGCAGAAGAACGAGATCCTGAAAACTTTGATCCTGCAGCCAATCTTCGGGGTATTATCCTGTTTTTCTGTTCTTTCATATCGGTGCGTTGATGCTTGACTAGACTATAACTCGATCAATCTCCCTGTGTTCACTTGCTCCAGTCGTGACTATATCAGAGTCAAGGGTAAGATGGACTTCCTTCGACAATCCATATTCATGATTTGCTTTAGGTCAAGCCAAAGGTGACGGCGAACCTACGTGCTTCACCAATCCAGAGGACACAGGTATCCCTGCGCTTCGGCAATGGTGCCATCAACTCACTGTTGCATCACGCGAACGGTCGGCTCGAAACCTCTTCACTCAACTCAAGACCTTTGTTACCAGTGTTGAATCCTATATTCATGGTATGACTAATGTCACGGCCGCAGATCGTGAATACCTTCGCCATAAGTGGGAATCTAACGATATTTACGGCGGGACTGTGAATATGAACGGCATGGCAGTGCAGCTTGCTCAGGTCCGAAATCAGTTATCTTCTTGAATCATCAGCTATTGAATGCAGGACTCTAGCAATTTGCTAACCTTGTCGATGGTTGCGTAGAGGACATTAAAGCACACTTCAAGGATGGCCTGGAAGAAAAATGTCGTGCTGGAGCAGCGAATGTAAGATTTTATTCGAATTGATTGTTTTGTTGGTTTACTGGGCTACACAGGCCACGGATGCTGCTGTACAGACAACTGACGAATTCAGCTCCAGCATGCACTGGTCCACATATCGTGCAAGTTCGTAGCTTGTTTTGTCTCAATAGATTTGTTTACGCATACATCATAGCTCTTCGTCGTCACGGAGAATGGAAGCGCAATCTCAATGAGGAATTGACGCTGCCATTCACCCGAAATATCGCCAGTTCTTGGGCTAAAGTTTTTGAAACCGACTTGATGGGACCATTCGGAATCGCTGTCATATCAATTGTAGAAAAACTTCTCATCGATGTTGAAAATACTGCGGCTCTTGGACTCAGGGATCGCATCAAGATCCAAGCTGAAATGAGTCTCGCACAGACCTCTGAAACACTGCGCGCAACCATTGATTTGGTCCAAAATATACTTACCACTCAGCAAAAAGAAGTTTCGCGGTGCATATCACCTCATGTTCAGAGTCAGTTGATTGACGGTTATGACCAGGCCATGGAGGAACGAGGAATTGGGAGTGTAGCTCGACAGAAGGTTTGCAAGTTCACTGCGATGGCCGAAAAATCCCGTATTGAATAGATTACTAGGCCGTCTTCCACTCTTACATTGCTGAGCGCAAAAATGACATTTTCGAAGGCGGAGCAGATGCCATCTTAAAGGAATTGGACAACATCGCAAATGTCGTCGGAGGACAGCTCGAGAATGTACTTGAGGAACTCTCAAAACAGGTTGGGACCATGGACCCTGTTCATTGTCCTCCCGCTGAATAGTTTCACAGGTCGAAATCAACGTATCAGTCCTTTGGGAGGATGTTCAAGATAGTCCCGACCAAATCATGGCTCGTCAAGATGTGCTGGAGTCTACTTCCATGATTATGCGTCAGATTGAACTCTGGACAGCAGCCCGTGAACTGGCAATGTCCCGTTGATGTTAACACAGATGATGGATATAATTAATCGTAATAAGATTTCTCGATGGCCGGATCTATATCTTGACATCTAAGTGTCCCGTGGGAGGTGATAGTTAAAATGAGTTCACTCTCACACACTTCGTACACGGTTTGTGAGTCAAGCCAGGACGAAGTAAAATCCAATAAATCAGAAATGGTAGACTGAATGCCCTGCCAGTTGACCTCTACCCCCCGTTTTAATATCTAGATCGACGCGAATAACCCATAAAACCCCAGAACAACCGAGCAGAATTGTGATCGTATTTAGTTTTGGGCGCGAAGCCAAAGAAATACCTCAACCTCTCGCCAAGAGAACGGTAGCGATATCTACTCCCATCATGATGACTGTGATGACTACCGTAAATGGGTTGCTGTTTGTCCAGTTAGTCAGTTGAAAAAGCAAAGGCACAATTAAGAGAAAAGAAACATACCACGACTATGGGGGCGGTCGGCACAGTGATAGTAGCAGGCAAGTCATGATGTCTGCTATACCCGTGACTGCCACCATGCGAAGGCACATATGTAGTTGGTTGTTGAACGTAGTAATCGTTGCCAGAGGAATGATGCCTATGCCTGTGGCTATGGTTATAATCATGGCGTGAGCTTGGATACTCATAGACAGGCCGTTCGTGTCTGTATGACCCTTGAGATGGATAGTGGCTCATCATTCAAGCCACTGGGGATTTGAAGTTCTATAATTAGTCGAGCACTACGTGTGCACACGATGTAAATAACAATGTCAAATAACTCTCAACTTCCATCCGAAAATTTCAATCGTGCGGCACGGATAAAAACACAAAGAAAAAATGTAACAGGCTCGGTCACTCTAGATCTTGAAAATCTCCTTCGTCTAAGTCATGGGGCTGTGTGAGGAGTCAATCGTCAGTCTCATCAAAACGAAGATTGTTGCAGCGCAGCAACGTTCACAGAGAAAAAGCTCACCTCCTTCGGTTCTTCATCTTCACCATATTGCATAGTATAATCAACATGACTGATAACAGTCTCGAGAGAATCTGGATTGGTGAGGTCCAGAGGTAAGAAGGAGACAAGGGGATGGTCCTCAATCTATTTCTTGAGAATGAGGTCGATATATGTATCAGTTATCAGGCAGGAACTCACAAGTTGTACAATGGCCTTATTGAGTGAATGAAATTTTGGGTTTGTGACGTTGCCCTCTCGTCCAGGTTCATTTACCAAGAGAAGAGGATCAGGTTCAAGAAACCTGAGAAGAAAAGGGAGAGAAAGGCAATTCAGTTCATGTCCCAACCAGAGTTAACCCCTGCTTGAGCCCTGCATGATGGGCCAATAGAACACATACCTGGTGTAATTCTTTCGTTTTCGCAGACCAATTCTCGCTCCGGACAGCTCATCATCCGGATTTGAAGTTATTAGATCCATCTTCGACATGATATTGATCCACGGTATCTCTAAGTTAACCATGGCTGACATCGCTGACAGCACACCACTGTTGGATCAATAAAATAAAATATGTCAACAGAGTCTTGTTGAACACAAAAACTGGGTGACCCTGACCTGAAAAATTTATATTTATCTTCCATGAATTGAGCATCCAACAGATACACCGCAGATGTCCTGATACCTAACCGCTGAAGATTTCTCACCAAAGTTGGAAGAAATGGATGGTGCGTGTACAGCTCGATCTGTCCTGTCTCAAAAAAGAAAAGAAAAAAGCAGACATCAGGAACACCACTCTTCATTCCACACGATAAGATGATACCTGGACAATCAATAATGAGATAGTCATCGTCATAGGATCCAAGTTCTTCTTCTAGCCAATCCATATTCTCCAAAAGATATCTATCGGACGCACATGAGCAAAATAACACTCACACTTCACATTTTGAAAGAAAAATCCGCTTCTTTTTGGGCAGTGCACTCACTCACTCAAAACAGTAGACAAGACCACCGTTCGGACCATACTGGAGTTCACTCATCACATCCTCCAAGCTAATCAGGTTTCTGATATCGACGACAGGCTCATATTCAAAGCTTGTTGGTGCAGCTGCAGGGTCGAGATTCACAAGATGGCTTATTCGTTTCGAATTCTGGAGATGCGTCATGAAAGACCCAGCGAATGTGGACTTGCCTGCACCAGCAGGCCCCGTCACTAAAACAGCGTAGCGCATACTTGACAAAGGGGTCTGAGAGATCGAAGGGCAAGTTGAGATGAAACCCTTACGGTGTTGTGAGGTAATCTCAAGCCCTCGATGCCGTCCGGATCAAATAATATATTTTTATCGGATCGTATTATCATAAGACATGAGTATACTGTCAATAAATGCAATTTTTTTCAGATGTTTGTGCTCGCTAACTTCTAGACGATTGCTTCTTCCTTGCGAGAAAATTACAGATAAAAATACACTGAAAACTACAGCGTCTGAAAGAATCCTGCGAGAGAAAATGATAACGATGAAGAAAACTGAATCACAAAAATTAAATCCTGATATGCGTAGCGAGATAGGATTGCACAGCTCTCGCTGTCTTGTAGGAGTGAAAAAATTCCACAGGAAGATCAATATCGAATTCACCCTTGAGTGCACCAAGTGCCTCAATTGATGTTAGCGAATCCAGACCCAAGTCCTCAAAGTCAACGTCGTCTGTGATATCCTTGACACTGATGTCTAAGACACTTGCAAGGAGCTGCTTCACATCAGGACCATCAACATTAAGGCGAGAGGGTTCGGGAAGTTTATCTTCGACAGCGACAAGTGTACGGGGGGATGAGGAATCACTGGATTCGGGTGGAGGAGTAGAACAGATAGGAATGTGTTTCACGATATCAGAGATGCTATGACAGTGTGAAAGAACGGTAGCATCCAGAGCGACATTAGGGAAAGATTCCTCAAGCTTGCCAAAGATTTCGATAGACATCAAGGAATCAACACCAAGTGAATTCAAGTCGGTATCGAGACCAATAGCAGACAGATTGATGTCGCAAGTATCCGAAACGATTTGACTAACGAGGGCGGCTACATCAACAGTGGTAGTGGAGGAAGCGGTGGTAGAAGCGGCTGGACTAATGGCGGTGGAGGGGACAGAGGTGGAAGGAGATTGAGCAGCGGGAAGATCTTTGAGCAACTTGGAAACCTCGCTTATGATGTCGCTGACGTTCTCGCAATGGGAAAGTGCATGGGCATCAAGTTCAACACTAGGGAAGAGGGCTTGAAGTTTGCCAAAAATCTCGATTGACATCAGAGAATCGACTCCCAGAGAACTCAAATCCGTGTTGACATCAACAGAGGCTGCACTGATATCGCAAGTCTCGGCAACAATATTAATGATCTCGCCAGAGACATCAACAGAAGGAGCTTTGGGTATAATGGTTACAGGCATAGGTGCAGCAGGAACCCTAGAAGCAGCTGCAGGTACAGCGCGAGGCTGAACATTCTGAATCGTCTTCCCAGCTGCATGAGCTAAACTCTTCTTCAACGAATTCAAACGTAAGAGACGGAAGTGCATGCCCTTCAGATGAGCAACAATGCGACGAGGGTTGGAATCAAGAACGGCATAGGCCTCAGCAATGGTAACACCCTCGCTCTCAACCCAGGAATTGTTGATGTAAACAGTGTAAGACGCGTTGTTGTCGATGAGTTCGGGAATAACCTTGACAGTTCCAACTTCGCTGCAAATGTACGCATCGTTGATACCACCCTGCATGTTAGCGACGAACCCAGCCACGTGAAGGAGAGTATCCATGAAGACTGGATGGGCGACATAAGATCCCTTGTCGTGGTCAACAGGCAACTTGACGCTGGCAACACCTTCCATACCGCTGGGGTCAACAGTCAGCGACAGCATGGTATGGTATTCCTTGGAATAATCAACAACTCGGGGGAAGATAACTTCGTAAGCGGTCCTAGTCGAGAAGACCTCGGGAAGCTCTCCACTCCTAGGTTCTTGGACTGCACTCATTTGACGGGAGACAACAGGGAAGGCCCTATTGAATTTATTCGCAGTTTCTGATACGGTCTGGAAACGGTACTCTCCATGCACATGAACCAATTCCTCGGAATTACCAACGCGGGAACTAACACTGAAGACTCCACGGTCGTCTTTCAAGGACACACTGGTAGTCACAATGCGAGCGACCGACGCGTCATAAACAAGGGGCTTGGAAAACTCGATCTTGCGAAGGACAGGATGCTGACCATCGAGCCTGAAGCCAAGGTGATGCTTAGCAAGCTCAACTCCAGCAAGCACCTGCTCAACGTAAACAGAAGCTGGACAAAGGGGAATTCCGCCAACAGCATGCCCACGGATGGAATCAGCTAAATCACTGATAGGGGTTTCAAAAATAGCAACATTTCCATTGGCTTTAGAGGGGTATTGAGCCCAGGAATTGAGCATTTTGAACTCGTGGATGAGGTTCGTAGGAAGGGGAGCAGCTTGGACGACAGGAACAGGTGCAACAACCTCAGGTTCTTTGAAAGCAACCCAGAATTTGTTTCGAGCGAAGGGATAGGAGGGAAGATCAATGCAAGTCACATCAACATGACTGAAGGCCTGACGCCATTGAATAGGGATACCAGTGAGGTAAAGCTGAGCAGCACTTGAGACGAGTATAGACCAGGCAGACTGTTGCTTCTTGAGAGAACCCAAGAGGAGGGTGTCCTTGGCCAAGGAGGCATTGGCCTTCAACATGGGGAGGGTAGTGGTATGAGGACCAATTTCGAGCCAAGCATCAACTTTGCTAAATTCGGCTTTAGAGACCAAGCAACGGATGCCCTTATCAAACTGGACAGGCTCAGCACAATGCCTTGCAAAGTATGCAGCGTTGAAGACAGTATCATCACCTGGAACGACAACATCACCGAAGACGTTGGAGATAATGGGGATGATCGGAGCCTTGATGGTAATTTTACTCGCGACAGCAGTTAAATCCTGCAAGAGAGGCTCCATAGCGGAGCTGTGATAGCCGAATGGCACTGATAGGAGCACATTCTTGCAGTGGACCTCGGCATCGAGGTGGGCCTTGAATGCCTTGATCTGGGGAATAGGTCCGGAGATAACGCAGTCAGTAGCACTGTTGTAACAAGCGATGGACAAGCCAGAGAACTCGGGAGATGAATTGATGGCCTCGACCACAACTTCCTCGGAGGCATTGACAGCAATCATTCCGGTGGACTCAACAACACACTTCGAAAGCATGAAGCGAACCCTGTTAGCAATGATCGTCAAAGCACCCTGTACAGATATAACACCTGCGATGACCAAGGCCGCGTACTCGCCAAGGCTATGGAAGAAGGTCATCAGACCAATCAAGAATATAGGTAGTAAGAAATGCATACCTGTGGCCTACGACAGCAGCAGGCGTCAAACCCCAAGAAATCCATAACTTGGCAAGCGCATACTCCAACGAGAAGATCGCAGCCTGGTAAACCTCGAACTCTTCAAGCTTCGTCAGACCACTACCTCCCTCCCCAGCCAAAAGGATTTGAATGACTCCAGGGAAACCCGAACTGACTAAAAGGCGGTGGCACTCATCGATATATTTCCTAAACACACTAGAGGTCTCGTAGAGGCTTTTGCCCATGCCAAGGTACTGACTGCCTTGGCCAGAGAAAACGAAAATGACTTTGCCAGATGCGCCTTGAACATGAACAGGAGAAGCCTTGCTAAGTTTCTCAATGAGCTCCTCCTTGGTGCAGGCCTGGACTGCAATGCGGTGTTCATACACCGAACGACGAGCAGTCATGGTATAAGCGATGTCAGCCAGATTGGAGGTAGACTTGGGGCCCTTCAACCAATCAATATAACGTTTTCGAAGTTCATCCAATGCAGAATCTGTCTTTGCAGAAAAACCAAAGACATAAGCAAGGCCAGCATGAGGCTCGGAACGCTCAGTGGCACAGAATTCCTCAAGAAGTAGGGCGGTGTTAGAACCGGCAGCACCGAAATTATTAAGCATTGCCATACGGGCTTGACCCTTGAAGGACTTCCATTCTGTCTGAACGGTGTCAATGATGGTATTGTCGGATGCAAGAGGGGCAATGAGTGGGTTGAGGTTTTTGAGAGACACGACACGGGGAATAGTACGATTCTTGAGCATAAGAAGAAGCTTGGCAAGTCCAGCAGATCCTGACGCTGCCTCTAAATGACCAATATTGGCCTTGACCGAGGTAATATGCAAAGGATTCTCTGATTCACGCTTGACAGCGAAGATGCTACGGATACTCTCGAGTTCGTTGGGATCACCAGCCTGGGTGCCTGTCCCATGAGCTTCAATAACACTAACGCAGTTGGCCTCGATTCCAGTGTTCTCCAGAAGAGAGCGGAAAAGGGCAGCCTGAGTAGGGGCATGTGGATGGGTGATGGAATGTGCGAGACCGCTCTGATTGACCTCGATGCCACGGATAACTCCGAGGACGTTGTCATTCTCCGCAACAGCATCAGAAAGCCTTTTCAACACAAAGATACCACAACCTTCGCTGCGAGAATAGCCATCTGCCGATGCATCAAAGGCCTTGCATTGACCAGTGGAGCTCAAAAAGTGAGCACGGTCAAGTCCAAGCATCATCTAAAATTGGTACATTACTGCTTCGCATCAAAGAAGCGAGGAATATACTCACGTCAGGGCTAGAAATAACATTGATGCCACCGACAATAGCAGCGGAACAATCACCATTCATGATCGCTCGGCAGCCTTGATAGATTGCAACCGCAGAGGAAGAACAAGCAGTATCAACAACGACTGATGGACCGCTCAACTGCATAGCATACGAAATTCTACCGCTGAGAAAAGCCTTCAGGGTGCCTGGTGAGAACGCAGATGAGTGATTTGACATGGGAATATTTATAAGAGAAAGGGAGGAGATCCCTTACCTGTGCTATAGTAGACATCAATCTCATCGCGAAGGTTCTGTAGATAATCATGAGTTGCAACCCCAATATAGCATCCAACCGTCTCGCTTTGCCAAGTAGGGGTGGAATCAGGAACATAGCCAGCATTCTCTAAAGCTTCATAGGCCACTTGAAGAAGGATCCTCTGCTGGGGATCCATGCTTCTAGCCTCACGAGGACTGATCTTGAAAAATTTGTTGTCAAATTCATCAGCACCATCAATAAAATTTCCTGTGTGTGCCTTCATCTGACGTTTCGTCTTTGAATCCCTCGGATTATTGTAATCAGACACTCTAAAACGGTGCTCAGGAACCTGTTACATTCAATTTTTGTAAGGAAAAAGTAATTTGATGGATAACAACATAAGCGCACTTCAGAGATTGTATTGATGCCTTGTTCCAAAACACGCCACAAATCTTGGGTACTTCGAGCTCCCGGCATGTGAACACCCATCCCAACAATCGCTATAGGGTCTTGCTTTGGCTTGACCTTCTTTCCAAGGTTACCCGTACTGAGATCAATGTAAGAAGTACGATTACGAGGGAAGGCACGCTCGAGGTTCCGAGTCAGACCAGTGCCCGGACCAAGATTGAGGAGGCGGACATTCTTATCAGAAGGGACGGCCTTAATGACCTTGTCGGTGACCAAGTCCCAGTTGACAGGTTGGGTTAGGATCATGTCAACGACAGCTTCGACCAAAGAGCCGACATCATTCTTGGTCAAGATAGAACCAGTGTATGTCGAACGGATAGGTACCTTGACGTCGGCATATTCAGGGAAGGCGATGGCACGGACAGTGACATCAGAGAGAACTTGAGCTCGTAAAGTATGCGTGTGGAGAGAAGAGTGATAGAGGGTGTCAACTGAGGTCCTGTGAATTGAGACAGAAGCTGGAAGAGAACGACTAAAGGCGTCGAGAACATCAGGACGACCAGAAATGGTGACGGACTTGTCGTCCAAGACCGCGGTGACGGCCAAAGGTACATGCTATTGCAGAGATATGTATGTTAGGTTATAGTTGAAGAATGTAAAGACAAAAATATGCGCACTGAGTTGAAGGCAGTGATAGCCTCTTCCGCGGACTTGTTGTTCAGGCCCAAGAACACAAGGCTCCATGGAACAGGAGAATCGTCAAGGATCGCGTGGTACCTGTATTGCTGGGTCCGAATGCCGATCCAGATGGCAAGACGGTAGGCCTCTACGGAGCGGCTGATGTAGGAAACCGTATTGAAGGAGGTTGCCGCCACAACAGCAGGAAGAATACCGGAAGAGAAACCCAGGATTCCGAGGTGGTGCTCGAGGTTGCCCTTGAGAATATCGCTGAAGGGTGTGAGAGATTCCTGAGCAGCAGCGGAAGACTGGACATAGGCCAAATATCTGAGGGACTGGAGGAGGAAGAGGGTGGGACCGGTGATAATGGGGTTGTTGAGATATGGGTCAGCTGGAAGGTCTAACAAGGACGACTTGTGCTTGAAGTCGTTGAGATCTATTCGAGAGACAAGGAAGTGCTGGTGAGAGAGGGAAGAGAGCTCTGTGTGGAAAGCCTCGAAGCAAGCGGTGAGGAGAAGGGAGCCTGCAGGGGAAATAGCGTCGGCGAGAGCCTGAGCACGGGAGGCAGGGGAGGTTGCAGCAGCAGAGCCTTGACCAGCAAAGACGGGGATGTTGACAAGAGAAAGAGACATGGGAATCAATGACCAGCCAAGACATGACTGGCATTTTAAATAAAGTACAGAGCAGAGATCGACTAATTTACGTAATACAGAATCCGAAACATTTGTTATTACGCCACGCTACCATGTCAGCTACTATGTCGCGTCCTCCCATCAACCCCGAGAAATCCAATGCGGGTATCATCACAGATCCACACACTCTCCAGCGCGTCATCCCTGAATCTAAGCGCCCCGATGGATCGTACGTCCGTCACCTCTTGCTCTTTCCCAATCTCATCTTTTTAGTACCCGCAAACAGCACAAAGTCCGCCCGGGATATGTTCCTCAAGAAGATGCCAAGCTCTTCAGGGGCACCAGACAGTCTCAGATGGACGCTAATGCCCTCCCAAAGGGCCATATCATTGGATGGGTTCCGCCCTCTTCTCCACCTAAACCCCTGAGCAAGAGCGCAAAAAAGAACGCAAAACGCAAGGAGAAGAGGGAGGAGAAAAAGGCCAATTCTGCCATCGACACTATTGTCAGGGACGATTGGGAAGATGACGACGAGGAAGAGCAACCTGTCATCCCTCAGACCCCAGATACCGATCTCACAAACAAAGGGCACTCCTCCGAGCCTGCCGCTGATAAGTCCGATGTCATCAGCCCCAGTGCAATTCACCAACTTACAAACAACATCCATAAGCTCAATCTGAAATAAGCGTCTGCATATCGATCTACCCCAGTCCGTCTGAAGCATCGTTATAGTGTATATACGATAGTGGCCGTATTATACAACCGCCGATATAACTATGCTAGATTGGGCGGCGTAACTAAAGGTACATGTTATTCAGTCTCAGCGCCATGGTACTCAGTCTGTCTGGGAGGAGAAAGGAGAGTATCATCCTGACGGCGATGAGGCTGTGGGGACGGATTGGCCTTTGATCTCGGCCGTATTTCCATGCCGATCACGATGACCATCACAAATCCTGCCAGAGTCACTGTGAAGAAGGATCAGCACACGGCTATCAAGCAGTCAAGCTTCCCGCTCACAGACTGCTCGTCGCATATTCTCCCATTTATTCTCTTCAACAACTGTGCGCAAATCACTGATGTCTACAATCGACTTGTTCAAAAGCTCCTACAAAGCAGTTCGTCAGTCCAGGTGCTCATCAATAATATGTATTTCACACCTCAATGGCAATATCTTGTTGTTTCAAATCTGCCTTGGCTTCGTTCTTTCTACTATCTAATTCCATCTGTATCCTGGATCTCATATTCATTACTCGATCAAGTACGAAGAAAACTGGTATGCATACTCATGTTTGAGACTGGTTATATCCTCTTTCATCTTGACATCTAACCGTTCAACATCTCGGCGAAGAGCAGCAGTAGTTGAATTGATAGCAGCAGACTCATTCTTGATATTCATAGACAATTCAGCTCGAAGCTCTGATAACGCAGCACGAAAGAGGTAAGCTTGCTATAATAATGACAATGTGAAAGAGAGAGAAAAAACATTTCAGCCATGTAAAAAGACGATAACAAACATATTTTTGAGAACGTGCAACTGACATTGTCCAAGTCCTTCATATTCAATGCCTCGTTCTTCACTTTTCCAATTCGATCGACAACCAAAGCTCGAGTTGCACGCATCAAGCTCTGAGCTGTAGGCGTCGGAAAAGTCCTCTCTAGAGCCTTAAAGAAACCATATGTATCAAAAGGAGGGTTGGTGTAAGCAGGTCTTGACGATTTCGGATACACATAAGGAGTGGGTACACCAGAACTACTGAATGTCTCAGCAGCTGTGTTGCTATGTTGAGAATCGGACGAAGCTGTTGTTTTAGATGCCGAATTTGGATAAGGTCCAATGTTTGAACACGAAGGTGTAGAGTTTGAGGGATCTAAGGGATGAGACAAAGATATGGTCTGTGAGCCCTGCCCTGGTCCAGAAGGGAAGGGATCACGGATATTTCTTGATACGTGAACCTGACGACGAGGGAGAAAATTTTGGAATGAAGGAGTCGAAAAGCGAAGGACACTGGAGAAAGCCGAGCTCCGAGAGAGCATGAAATGCAGGTAGTACGGCAGGGAGATTATTAGCAGACTTTTGGATAAATTAGAGCGACAGAGGTCTTGTGACTAAATTAGAGTGCTTGGCCTTGTTGAATTGAGAGGCTTAACAGATCGAGATCGAAAATCTATCGAAAACCTTGACAATCCCACTCGTGAACCCCGAAATCATCTAGTGACATCAGGAATTTGCCACTGAGCAATTGAAATCCTTCGTCATGGCACACAAACCCACTGCGGCGCGTACATTTAATCGCAGGTACCCAGAGTTGATGGTTGATGATTTGATCACAACTTCTTACGCAAACATGGGCATAATACATATTTGGCAACATTTGCCAAAGTCCTTTTTGTGTTGAGCCCGCAACGCGGTACTAGACTCATCTCAGATTAATATTTAAGACATCCAAATTGACGGTACTACATGCCCTCCGACAAGACCAACAGTAGTTTTTCGAATCAGAACCGAACTCCTGAGATAAATCTAGAACCCATTTCATTTGATATTTTGACTCCGCTTCACTCGGTTGTACTGGGATTGGCCCGTTTACTTGATGATACGGGAGAGACTGTTCCTTTGTGCCTTACGAAAGTGTCAACTTAAACCTTCCCGGCCGTAAGATCGGCCGCTGATTTCAGGTTGCCCATGAGACAAAACTATTGACTCGGCAATGCGAAGCGGTGCAGACAAGGACTCAATGCAAGGCAGACTGACAAGTGGCCGAGCCTCGCGGTAGTTTTTGGTAGATGATATACTAACCGAGGATCATGTTTCAGTTAGTGTGTGGGCTAGGAGGAGCAGTAGTCTCGATAGCAGGCCTCTCCATAAATACACATAACAGGAGCAACCTAGAGAAGACTCTGGCTGTCAAGCTTGACAAGCTCTCCGATTTTTTCGTTGATTGCTCACTTATCAACACTGCTCGCTTCTGATGGAGTGTTTTGTCAACGTTAATTCCGTACACTCTCTATTATGCCCATGGAGAGCGAGGACCAACATCAACCGGAGAGATATTATTATACGGTGAGGAGCTGAATCGCCCTGTGAACCCCCACAGGCCCAACGCCTGCCTGCTTATCAGTGCAAATGCCTGCCCCCGAAGGTGTTATTACAGTTGCATCATGTCTTTATATTTCCCTGTGATGTGGTTATATGTTTGTATGAGGAGCGGTTGCGAGCCCTTGACTTGGATTGCATGCAGTTTTCTTGCAATTTTCTTTTCCTACTTTTATATACATTGTGTTGATGCAAGGACTAAAGGACCCCTTTGTATTCTACTCGCAGATTACCGTGGACTGCCTTCGAGCCGCGCGTTCATCAATTCATGATAGAAAAGAATGAGGGGCTAAATTTGTGTTGTGCTACCTTATGTGATCTCTGAGTGTGAACAATGTTCATGATCAAATTTACCATCAGCAAACCTGTGCTAAACCTGTGCAGTGTGATTTTTTGTTGCGATCCTCTATGAATTCGAAACTGGGTTACTTCCCGTAAGCAGTCTGAGAAAATCTGAGGTCACAGATTTCCTCAGACTGTTCCATGCCGAGATGCCGAGCATGAATTTCAAATTTCAGGGCGTCCCAGACTTTGCCAGATGTCGTGATAAAAACGCCAGACCCTCTCCTAGATACAGGTCTCATACTATATACAGATGTCGTCTCCGATTATAGAAGCTGGATTAAACACGCTAATTTTTTTTGATTTCTCCTCTATGAGCCAAAGGTTGTGTGATGAAGATTCTTTTCGAGGAATGGGAGCCAAATACAGCAGCAATCTGAGTCACCGCGCTTACTTTTTAATGGCTCTTACCAAAGTCAGAGGGACACTTCAAAAAAATATTCTACCACAAAGAACTGTTGCACAACATGCAAGCAGTGTTCTGTCTACAGTATAATTGAAAAGACATGATATCGCGTGTAACGCGTTGAATGCAGCGCGGTATGACATCACACCTGACTCGGTACGGGAATCATCCCAGATTTTCTCAGACCGGAATTTCCCAGATCCTTACAGGTCACCCACTACTGGAAATTTACATGGCTGCCTTCATGAAACATGACCTCAGTTTAATATTACTCTGGAATACTCTATATGCGACATTGCTTCCTGGAGCCCTGGCTCAAGAAACTATATCAGCAAGTCTCACATGGATGGTATTCATCCACGTAAGTAATATCAGCAGCATAAGCAGTCTGGCTTCTAGCAAGCTGCATAGTTGGTGTTCCACTGCCCTTACTCCTGAAACTTGAAACCCCAGAGAACTCCCACTTGCATATGATGGGAGACCCTGCCTTGAACTATACCCTGAAATCTCAAGCAACTGATTCATTCCCCGTCTTCCCTTTCATCGGCTTGCAACTAAACATGCCCAGGCTAGCTTATTACGAGTTCCCAGCTGTCTATCAAAGAGATGGCCGTGCAGGGAAGGAGCCTTGGTCGGGTGCTGCTTGCTCACCTCCCTCATTCGTCAATGGGAGAGATACGACATGGATAAAACAGTGAAGATGTTCCAGGGCTCGTCAAGAGTGCCTGAGGAGTTTCACAGAAGGTTTCAGCAAACCGAGATGGATGGAAGCTAACATTTCAGGTCTAGGAATAATACATTCAAAGGGAGGTGAGACTAGCTCGATTCGGCAACGATGCCAACTTGCGCAGGATGTTAGGTAAGATAAAGGATCGCGAGCCACGGTGCCTGATCCTAATCGAAGTTCAAGAAACGCCTGTTGTATCGGAGGCTGCGACAACAAGGAAAAATGAGGTTGATCGGCTGTTAGATGGGCACAAACAGGTGGGAGGCACGCTTGCAGGCGGATTGCTTTGCATAAAGAGATCGGCATATTCCACATCATAAGACATTGATCGTTCAGCAGAAGTGCACATTGGTATATACTTCAGAAAGTCGACTCTTGCAACCAGTCAGCCATGAACCAGAAACCTCCACCACTGAAAAACACTAGTGTGAAGATGCAGGAGTTGCAGGAGGCGGGGAAGTAATATCTCTTTTGTCCTGGGGAGTATACTGGAACTGAGATCCAACGATATTGCCACGAAAACGTTTCCTCATGTCCAGCTAACAGAAGTAGCCAGTCAATCATGAGCCTGGTGAATTGCTGCAATACGTACCATCCCCCGTTTGCACTCAAATGTAGCTTTGCGCAGTGATTTACACTCGTCCGGTAGGTCGTCGTAATGTATTTTCAGACATTCGGACGGAAGGTGTCCATGTTTGACGACACAATCGGAATGCATCAGGCAATCCTTGAGCGCTGCTATAAGACCTTGGCACGACGATGCCATAGCTGTAGTGGGGTTCGGCAGACCCTGCGTATCGTTGTTGGAATGAGAGTACAAATATTTGCTTTCCGCGCGTTACATCATGGCTCTCAGGTTTCTGGCAGACATACTACAGAAGGCACCCACCGTCGTGCCATTGACTCATCGTAGCATACTCTCGGTTTCAGGCTCCCAGGCGCCCGAATTTCTCAATGGTCTTTTGTCAACTTCAGTGTCAAACGGACCTCTTTACTCAGCTTTCCTCCACGCGCAGGCATGCTCTGACGTTTTTGTGACTATTGTCGACTCAACTATTGTACTAGGGTAGGGTCTTGTATGATGTCTTTCTTTACACTACTACAACTCCCGCTGGCCAACCGGGATATCTCCTGGAGTATGACTCACGATTGTCAGAAGCACCACCCTTACTGCCAATGCTACGACGCCATGTTCTACGATCCAAAGTCAAAGTGCGCGACGTGTCCGAAGAGTACGATGTATGGGCGGCATGGGACTCTGAGTCCTTACCCGAGATCCCCAGATCGTGGAGACGGTCAAGAAGCGGAGCTGTAGAGCCTACATGGGAGGGTATTGGATGGCCTTGGGGGACACAGAACAAGAGTCTGATAGATTGGAGAGCCCCTGGTATGGGCCAACGGCTACTGGTGCGAAAAGGGGATAGACGTTAGTTGTTTGACTGAAAGGTTTTGATATTCGACATTTTGAGATCATTCTACCTAGCGGCTGAGGCAACCTCACATAATATCGGTAGTGTGAACCAATATCTGCTACACAGGATAGCGCTTGGAGTACCCGAAGGAAGCACAGACATAATTCCAATGAATGCTTTCCCGATGGAATCTAATATTGATATTATGGGTGGATGTACGTCATTCTGTCTGATTTTTTTTACCGTCGTCATTCAACGGTGAACAGTGGACTTTAGAAAAGGTTGCTATGTCGGTCAGGAATTGACAGTTCGAACGTATCATACCGGTGTAATTCGCAAGCGTATACTTCCTGTATTCCTGCATCCACCCGGCGACACGTACGAGAAATCTATTACTGGAGGTCATCTCTAACAACTTTGTACATAGGTCTGGAAATCCTGAATCCATACCCGATTTCCCTCTCCACTGCGATATCCGACCGATAAGAATCAGCCAGTCCTCTGAGGAGAAACATCTCCCCCGGCCCCGCGGTATGGGAAAGCTTCTAAGCACTCATGGTCAATTCGGTTTGGCACTGTTACGCTTAGAGCAGGTGCAAAGTGCTTTGGATGGCGAGCTTTCCTTCGAAATTGAGGACCCGGGAGAAGTGAAAACATGGCAAGCTTCTCCGTGGTGGCCGACATGGTGGCCGGAATCTTCAGCTGAAGTAGATTAGCAGAGCTGGTTCACAAGATGACGTTTCCCAAGAAGCTGCATTAGCAAAACTCAGTCCTATCCAGTAGATCGGTCGTCTAGTGTTCTGATTGCCTGTGTATTACCCTTATAGAAGTCAGAAGGAAAAAACCGGAGAGAGCTGTGGAGCCTACGTTCAACTACAACGTATGCCATCGTATAATCCCCATCGTGACTAACGGACACATGTATGGAACCAAATTTCCTGCTCGAATCTTGACTTGAAGAACTGTAACTTAGTGTCGGCTTTTTGCCGTTAGAGGACAGCCCTAGATAGGTAAGTTCCTTCCATGTAGGTTTGATATCAGGATATAGTGCCTTGTACGCAGCCTCCTTCACAGCCCATCTGACAAAATCTCAGTTGTTAGATAGTTGAATGGACATAAATAAACAACATGCCTGACAGCTAGGAACTGAATTTGTCTTCGTTCGGAAGTGTCTCGAAGACAATTCCATTGTTTTAGCTCTCTCTTACTAAGGATGCGACTCGCAAACTTGTGCCCGTTGTACTTCTTGAAGATTGCAGCGATGCGTGGCAGATGAACAATGTCAACACCAATGCCAAGGACCATGTCTATGGTAAGTTAGTCGACCCGGTTTTCGAAGCACGCTTTTAGAATGCCAATATTTGGGATAGGAGACTGAACACAATAGCTCGGTGATTAGATCAATATGATGGCCTTAGTAACAGCTTTATACCTTCTCCGTCAAAAACAAAAATGACAGTGTCTACTGCCTTTATTGCAGCATCAACAAATAGATTCTCTCACGCTGCAAGTGCCTCACTGAACTCATTGGTTGCTCTGGGGACTGGTAATCTGGTCGCGCTCTGGGATCTGGCAAGTTGTTTCAAATCACAACGAAGAGGGTAGATTTACTTGCAAAATACAGGCGTCTAATATCTCAGAATGTTTACCTGGACATAGCGCAGCCGTAACTTGTGTTCGTTTTATGTCCAATGAGCGGCTAATGACCGGAGATGAGCAAGGAATGTTATTCTTGTGGAGAATGGATAGGGCAAAGGTTAGTGTACTACATCATTTATTTGATATTTGACACACAAGTTTAATATACAGTGGACACTTGCCTCCAAAGTTCGAGCTCATGGGAAAGCTTTGACCTCACTTTCTACTCTTGGCGATATAGTTGTCTCTGGATCTTCAGATTCCGTCGTTAAAGTCTGGGAAGTGACTATCTCTGGTTAGCTAAAATCATATCCAGAGACCGAAATGCCATGACCCGCACATTGATTAGATGAATTGAACAAGAAGCAAACCATATCCACGGGGAAACGATACCCACTCAGTCTTGCGCTTGCCTATCTTCCTGGAACTCAGGGTAATCGATTTGAATACGCTTCCTTTTCGACGTCTAAGGTTTAGTCTTTCAGTTCTCTTGCTCGCGGTATCAGGAACAGATACGAACGTACAACTCTTCCTGCGAAACGAAGATCATGCATGTCAATTCCAATAACCTACACTAAACAGATCTCACTCACCCAAACCAGTTTATTACCTCTACGCATCTTGCAGGTCATGAAGATTGGGTGCGTGCATTGTCTTTCCGGCCACCATCGATGCACGAAGAACCGTTGATACTTGCTTCTGGCTCCCAAGACGCGACCATACGCTTATGGAACATAGAGCCTGTGAAAATCGTTCCACCTGTTACAGAAAGTGAACTGAATGACGAGTTGCTGGATTCATTCGAGATGTCTCTTGGAGAGGTCACTGAAGGAGAAGGTGGAAGGCAAATCTCTCTCAAACGTCATATTTTGACTGCCAGTTTACCCGATGGCAGGTAGGTAGGCTGTTCGTTTATCAGCGATAGTCTATTTATAAGGTTCTCGCTAGCTCTCGTCGGTTCTCTGTTACTTTTGACGCCTTGCTCGTTGGACACGAGTTTGGCATCACATCTTTGTCCTGGCGGCCTGACCTAGGACCAGGTTCCATCCCGACCATCCTTTCTTCCTCGACAGACTCTTCTCTGATTCTATGGTCTCCATCTACAATCCTCGGAGCTGCTCAGGATAGGTCAACCTCTATTTGGATCAATCACCAACGCTTTGGTGATGTGGGCGGGCAAAGACCAGGAGGATTTGTTGGTTCTTTGTGGGCTCGGGGCGGCCAAGAAGCATTGGCGTGGGGCTGGGCAGGTGGCTGGCGACGTTGGGCTTGTAAAAATATGGGAGAAACTGCTGCGGAAGAGGATTGGCAGGAACTAGGGGCAATCTCTGGGCATAGAGGGACCGTGAAGGGCCTAGCATGGAGTCCAAATGGCAAGTATTTGATTTCTGCCGGGTGCGTTCGCTCCCTCTCTTTTGCACACACTTTAGCTCAGCTGACCTCTAGAGTAGATCAAACGACGCGGATATTCGGTGAATTGTATCACTCAGACGAATCACGGCGTGAATGGCATGAGATCGCGCGGCCGCAGGTCCACGGTTACGACCTTACTGATGCCGTTTTTCTGGACCCCCTGAAGTTTGTGAGCATCGCTGATGAGAAGGTAGTGCGAGTATTCGAAGCCCCGCGGAACTTCGTGCAGTTAGCAATGACGCTCAATGTGGCTTATTTCGCCGAAAGTGAGGTGAGGTCATCAGCATGTTCCGGGAAGTTTCTTGGATTCTTAGTGAAGTTCTTCATGTTGAAATGAGGTTGACCGTCCTGTTGGGGCTAGTGTTCCTCCACTTGGATTATCGAACAAGGCTGTGGGAGATGGTGCGAGTCTAGTTAGCTGTTACATGCATTTTCTTGAGGTTGACCCGAGAAATATAGGTTCTTCTGTTGCGCCAGTTCTGGCGCCTGTGACAAGACGACCTTTCGAAGGTGAGCTTGCTGGAGCTACATTGTGGCCGGAAACCGAAAAAATATTTGGTCATGGTTATGAGGTTAGAGTCATTTGTCTGACGCTTAGATACTAACATCATTAATGCGAAGAATGCATCTACATTTACCACTAGTCTATATCCCTCGCTGTATCCCCCAGCCATAGATTCATTGCCACAGCATGCAAAGCAACGTCACCTGATCACGCAGTCATTCGAATTTATGAAACGGGCACCTTCAAACCTTTCGGTCGACCACTCGCTGGACACACATTGACAGTAACGAGGATTGCTTTCAGTCCTGACGACAAATATGTATTGTCTGTGTCAAGAGACAGGACGTGGCGGTTGTTTGAGCTAAAGGACGACCAAGGTATAGCTCAAAAGATTTACAACTGAATCAAGATCATATTTACTCTCTCAGGATACGTGCCTGTTGGCGCAGAAAAATGTCATGCTCGAATAATCTGGGATTGCGCTTGGTCTGCAGAAGGTGATATTTTCGGTACAGCTTCCCGTGATAAACTGGTATGTTGATTTCTACATCCTCAGTAGCGCTGATTTATTTTATGCCATACGATTTTTTTTTGTTAGGTAAAAATTTGGCAACAATGTGATGAGGAATGGATAACGAGGGCGATGATCAAAACACCATCATCAGCAACTGCTATTGATTTTTCACCTGCTGATTCTGAAGAGCGGTATGTTTTCCTTCCCTTCTCTCTACCTTTCTCAAGTTTTATATGTATACAAACCCCAGGCGCAAAATGGCAGTCGGCTTCGAAGACGGAACTATCCATATTTTGAGCAACGTGCTTTCCGATGTTACTTTATGGAGACTTGATACCGTGATTGACAAAGGGTTAAATTTCTCCTTTTTGTCTCTTTCCTTCCTGAAACTCACTTTTTCTTTTTCTTTTTCAGTATTGCTCATGACAATCAAATACATCGACTCAGTTGGCGACCGGCAGTCACAAAAGAGGATGGAAATGGAAAAGGCATAGAAGAACAACTTGCCAGCTGTAGCGAAGATGGTACATTGAAGGTACTGATCATACATACGGAGAATGGTCCAATGAATCATTAGGGGGTCATTTTCCAAACAAGAAAAAAAGTAAATGGCGCCAAAAAAAAGTTGACTGAATTTTTTTTGTTTTGTTTTGTTGTTATTGGGAAGAAATGAAGAGTGAAGAAAACCTGTTGAAAACCTGTTATACAGTAACGATCAAGAAGACCGATGGTAAGGCCAGAAACGAAGGAGAAAAAAATTGTATACACGACAGGATCAATAAGTAGCAGCTAGACAAATTTGACCAGCGGGTATCTCATCAGAATTAGAGAGAGAAAATGGTTACACAAGAAAAAAAAACAAGATGAAGAGGGTAATCGAAGCGACCGGAACACAGAAGGGCGCTTGAGAATTAAGGATACAACACAAAAGAATCGTCGGCATCAGTACAAGTCAGTTCAGTTCAGGTTAAGAAGATATCACGAGGACTCAAAGGAACTTCGGGCTGAAAATCCACGGTTTAAGCTCTTCACGATCTAAACTTTGATAAGAAACTAGTTTCTAGACTTACACATTTTATCCTTAAAGAGGTACAAGATGTCAGCCAAGATATTGACGGCAGTATCGAGAGAGAGAGAGAGGGAAAACTGACTTGTAATGACATTCTATAGATCGTAACATCTCAACATCACCGCCAGTAGCTGTCACAAAGTTGATAACGACTCCAGCACGCCCATAGCTAGGAGCCATCGCGGGAACAACACTAGATCATCATGGTCAGCAAGAGCTCTTCATAAGTATTCAAGAGAAAAGGAATCCACCGGTGAGCATACTCTTCCACGACTTTTGGAAGATCTAATAACGCGTCATCATATCAGTTGTTTGCTGCTTTTTTTTGAAGGTACGAACCATAATTGATGACCAGAGGAACATGCGGCACCTCCGTAGACTTGATCTGAACATCATACACAATCAACACTCTCGTAGTTGCCAGCCGCATCAACGCCGCCGCCGCCGGAGCCCTAAATTTATTAATCGCAGCCAACTTGGTTCCATTATTCATGTCGGCATGCTAACCATCCATCAATTAGTGGATTCGAGCTCAAATCCGCAACATTCATTTTGAAAGATCGCACAACTCACCAGAGGAACAGTATCAAACCCACGATTTGCCAACTTGTAAACGACAGCATCCAAATTTGCCATTCCTCCAACATGAATAATAACTTGTCCGACATCAATTTCATCACATAAATCAGCCAACGCGTCCAGTTTCCATTCACGTGCCTGTGCAGTTTCCGCACTCGTCGCGCCAGTTCGTCCAGACCCAATGATACCAAGACCTCTTCCGTTCGTAGTAGAAGTAGCTGCAGGATCACCGCGACTCCCAGCGGTAAATGCCAAGTATAGGTAGAACTGACGGAGACCCCTAGACCCTGGTGTCGTTTCCGGATTAGCATTGTTGCCATCCCTGCGTACAAGGACCCGGACAGGTTCCTTGAGGTGAATGGCCGATGCAAGATTGAGAACGTCCTGGGGAACCGTATTGGAGAAAAGGGCAGTTTGGCGTTCAACTGGACCCAAAATATCGGTCTGGTTAGAAGTAAGGGGAATCGTGGAAAGTCGGCGGCCCGAACTCGTGATTCCCCCATCGAGAAAACTTGATGATAGTCCATTCCCTCCATTGGCGGCAATGGGACCAGATCGAGGTGGTGGGAGTAGCTTCACAATGTTGAACACAAAATCGTGTAGATTCCGTGCGATCAATTGATCAACCTCGTCTAAGACGAGGAATCGAACCTCGGAGCCAGCAAGTCCACCAGGTGTCGTGAACAAGGCATGTAATTTCTGTGGCGTCCCACAGATGATGTGAGGTATGTTTTGTTGAAGAAGCCTCATCTCCTGAGCGAGATCACTGGCGATAATAGTCGACCCGACACCGAGTGCAGATCTGATACCAACAGGACCGCCAAGATCCCATATCATGCGCTGGGCTTGGGTGGCTTGATCAACAGTAGTGGACACCATGATAACAATAGGTCCTCGTTGGGGGGTCCTCACGCTCATATTCGTAACAGCAATCTGAATGGCGGGAATAACATAGGCTGCGATTCTTTCCTGAGTGGGTGGCGCCTGTGCTATTATATCGGCTCCCTTGAGGAGAAAAGGCAAAGCGCGCTGTTGGATCTTATTCGGAGGGCCCACTCTATAGTGTTGTTCAGTAATCAAGAAACAAGGATACGCTCCAAGACATTTACACACCCGAACTTGTTCAAGGATCGCAACAATTCTGGCACCAGTTGCAGCTGATCCCACTTAGTCATAATAGGACCATTGTCACGGATTCCGTAATCCCCCTGAGCATCGAGAACCTGAAAAAAAGTCCACATAAACTTTGTCAGCCACTGGGTTAAGTATAAATCACGCTCACTCCTGAAGAATCCCGACGAAGTAATCCGGAGACTGAGCGGCGCGATTTGTCGCGGAGAATCGGCTCTTGTCTGCTCATTACAGGCTCAGAGCTACGATTGGGCATATCAAGCGTGCCAGAGGACCAAGTCCGTAAGGGCATGCTTGGGTGGCGAGTTGTATGCCTTTGGTCTGGGCGGTTGGATAGAGTTTGACCCATTGGATTTGGAAGCGATAGCGACGAAGACATCATTGACTGGTTCTGTGCCATATCTTGCGGCGGACCGAGACCGATGATAGAGTTCCTATTTTCATGGGAAAGATTCGTTTGTTGCATCTGCTGAGTCTGCAATGCCAGTAACTGGCCGACCGAGGTTGTGAGAGCATTGAGTCGTTGAGTTATCGCTTGCATATCTTCAATGGGCGGAGCCTGTTGGTTGGGAGCAACATTACCGACAGATGGACGGGGTTGCCAGATGGAGGATTGTCCCGAAACGTTTCCATTGATGGCGAAAGGGTCCTTGAATTCAGGTTGGACTGGCTGCTGAGGGTTTGTGATCAGCGCACGTTCCACCAGAATATTGACCTTGCGCTGGATATCAGCGAGTTCACGTTGAATTTCCCTCGCGCTATCTTCGCAACGAACAATTCGATCCATGAGACCATGCATGAACGATGACATCTTGAGCTGAGCATCTAGGCCGGCTGCTGCAGTACCATCATTGCTACTGGCGACTTGACTGGTGGACCCCAGAGATGATGCAGGCGAGGAGGACTTGGGTTGGGAAGTTCCGAATGAAAAGTTGGACAAGGCAACAGTGACGGGTTGAACATCTGGAAGGATACGCTCCGTCTGTTGTTGCTGCCGGATGGTTGACATGAAAGAGCTAGGGGTTCGAATACCAGAACCGGGTTTGTTACCTGCAGTGGAGGCGCTATTCTCCTGAGTGTCGTCCGCTTCTGGAAGAGGCTCGAGGGTGCCGAGCATGTTGATTTCCTTGATCGTTCGAGGTTCGATAGTAGGATAAGACCTCGCAGTATCTGGCTGCACTCTAGTAGGTGAGTCGTCAAGTGGACCTGGAGACGGAGTATAGGGCACAGCATTATTCCTGCTGAGGGAGGAAGGGCTGGGAGAGGACTTTGTGGAGGAAGGAGAAATGGAAACTGAAGAGAAATTGTGATGACACTCCATGGTTACGTTGATAGCGCGATCCGTGTCGCTGCCTCTTGTAACACCAGGGAAGAACGGCAGAGAAGCAGGATTGAGAATGGCACTGGTAGCCATGGTATAAGTGACGACCAGTGCACAACAATCAAAAACGGCAAAGCAACTAAGCAACTAATTTGGATGCTCGTTAGTCAATGGGTGTTGGGGCCAACGAGCTCAGAGGGACAGACCTCTGAGAGTTCTGTGGACGATGTCCATGCAGAGGGCAGGAAAGTAGGACGATGGGCCTGATCTGATGCACATGTGCTACACCTAAAATACCCTTTGCAGCTTCCGAGTTCAATTTAATTGCATTATCAAAAGTTTACCATTACGCTACATAATACACTTGGCAAACGATAATCCGAGAAATCTGAACCGATCCTCTGCAACCGGGGCTGTATCTGGAGGCTTTAAAGTTGGCTCGAGTTCCAAGGTATCCATGGTCATGGCAAGGGGTATCGGTGAGCTGATGAGCAAAGAAGGATGAGAAGAGGTACAGGGTAGGAAAATCGAGGATAGTAGCTACCGATGAGTGGGGCTGACTTGAGGCCGACGGCTATATGGACTGTGGGATAAGCGGGGAGTTTGGGCGGGGGTACTTGGAGGTCTGTTCCGCTCCTTTGCCTCAGGGAGGTCAAGAGGAGAAGTGCAAACCTAGACGTTGCTGAGAGGTTGGGGAGGTACGAGAGATGCAAGAACATACCACCATTTCTACATCATCAAGCAGGTGGCCGTTGAGTCGGAGGGCGCAAAGATAAGCCTTTGAATCTCTGAACTCGATTGTGGCATATCGCATGTCGCGAGGACCGAAAGGCAAGCCCTTCTTGGTAACTTGGCCACTGCTGCATCTGATGACGATCTTCAGGATGGGCCCACAGGGAGAAAATCTGGCTCGCAGCTGGTCTTCGGTGACGGTGGGTTTGAGCTGTAAAAGGAGTTGAATGAACGCGCGAATTCGAAGGTGATTGAGACGCACATTTCCAACGAAGACAAAGGACCATGCACGCTTTGGGACCTTTTCAGGCCGGGGTCTGGCATCGGCACGATGGAGTTCCTTCTTTGCTGCCAAGATTGCGGAATCAGCCCGCTTTGGCTTTCCAGGAATTGACTCTCTTCTGCGAAGGGAGCTTTGAGATCTGCGTAAAGGCTTTGTTGAGGGTTTTGGGGTGACAGTTGACTGGAGATGAGTTAGGGAGAAAGGTCGGCTAGGAAAGCTGAAGCGAGTACCGTTGAGGGCAGAAGAAACGAGCAGGAGGCAAAGGAGCTTGCAGACGAGGTGTCGGGACAGCGGATGCGCATAGCAGTGGACAGTGAATACAGGTCATATAGGGAGGTGGAGGGGGAGGTGTGATCGTTGATCAAATGACCGCGTCGCCTCGTGATCAGAATCACGCGACAAGAGTCATTGTCAACAAGAGTCACGGGGTGCAGATCACAGGACCACGGCAACAAGAGTCACGCGATCTCTATGATGGCTAGCCGTGTCTACCGTGGCCTGCTGAGAGAATTGCGTAGGGTATGTCTGGCCGTTACTGGACAGAACCACCAGTCATTTTTTTTCCTCTAGGCACCTGGCGGAAAGTGCAATTCAGCAATTGCAACCTGCTTCCGCTCCTGGCTGGAAAAATCAGACGACGTCGCCTTGCAGGACGCATACAATGCACTCCAGCTGCTCACCTCGCAAAGAAAACACCAGGCATGGGCTTTCTGCTTTCTTACTTGGTTTGCACTTACATTTTCAAGGACTTGGTGCAGAGATACAACCCATTGGCTTCGCTCACTGAACAGGAGCGCATCCGCAAGACGGCCAACCGTGTCGGTCTTGAAGTAATGTAGATAGATAGTACAAACAAAGACACACATCACCATGTTTCGTACGCTTCTTCTCAGGTGTGATTCTGCTGCAATATCATTTTCTTCCACAAATCACGATCTTCCTCTGATAGCCTGCCAGAAAACCTCAGCTGCCCTCGCGAGTGCTGCTCGTCTCCTCAACCAGCTCCAGCTTGTCGCCTTCCCAACAGAGACCGTCTATGGCCTCGGCGCACACGCTCTCAGCCCACAGGCACTGGCTGCTATCTTTTCCACCAAGGGCAGGCCTGCCGATAATCCCCTCATCGTTCATGTCTCCTCCCTCCCCATGCTCCACTCTCTCCTCCCAAAGGCCTACAGTCTATCCCCCGCATACCAGGCTCTTATCAAACACTTCTGGCCTGGCCCTCTCACTCTTTTGTTTCCTCGTGATCCAAACATCATCCCAGACATTGTCACCGCTGGCCAACCATCCGTCGCAATTCGGTTCCCTTCCCATCCAGTCGCACGTGCCCTCATCGCAGTAGCAAACTGCCCCCTCGCTGCCCCCAGTGCCAATTCCTCTGGAAAACCAAGCCCCACAAAGGCTGAACATGTACTCCATGATCTCAACACCAAGGTACCCCTCATATTGGATGGAGGTTCATGTGATGTCGGCTTAGAAAGTACCGTCGTCGATGGATTACATGCCGATGGTAATATCCGCGTCTTGCGGCCTGGTGGAATCACCGTCGAGGACATTGAACGTGTCCTCACCCTCGAACTCACTCCTGACAATACTTGTCGAGTTCTCGTTCATAAGAGAGATTATAAAGACCAGGCTATTGAGCACGCACCAACCACACCTGGCATGAAGTATCGACATTATTCGCCCTCAGTCCCTGTCACTCTACTGCATACTTCAACACCACCGCCTCCTGGACTACACGCCTTCTCTGTTCCCTCTTTCATCTCCACTCTTCGTATGCCAGGTGGTATAAAATCCAAAGTCGGAGTTCTTGCACCCGTCGACTCCCGCCTTTGGGAGAGCATCAATTTAGAAGAAAAGGTTCAATGGCACAAGTATCCTCTAGGATCAATCGCTCAGCCATCTGTAACGGCCCAGCGTCTTTTCGATGGACTGCTAACTCTCGAACAGGAAGGCGTCGATCTCATCCTCATCGAAGAAATATCAGAGGAACGAGAAGGCCTTGCTGTAATGAATCGAGTTCGCAAGGCTGCAGGGGAATCAAAATGGATAGCCTTCCAATAGATGCATCTCTTCTGCAAAACTCAACTAAAATTAAAAACTTGCCCTAACCCTCCTTCATTCCAATGATGTTCTTTGCCAATGCCTCCAACTTCTTGTCGAGACTTTCCACTGCCTTCCTCAGCTCTCCTCCTTCGTCGTTTGGAACCACCATCACAGAGGATGGAAGTTGATACATGACCATTGTACCCTTTCCATCAGCTTTCTCCTGAACCAACAGCCGAGGTGGAATATGAAGCCCAGCACGCAAGTCATGCCTCAGTATCGTCTGTGCTATCAGCGGGTTGCCAATCATATATAGAACTGTGGGAGGCGTGGTGTCCGTGCGGAAATAGGTGTTGAGCCATGGATGATGTTGTATGTCGAGGAAATATCTGACTTGCGAGGTACATTTGTGTGAAAATGGGGACAATGGAAATGACTTACAAGAAATCATTTTCCAGGTTAGTGATTGTGTTCACGATGTTGTCAATTTCTTCTCGGGTCTGTGCCTCTCTGAGTTTCATCACAATTCCGGTTGAACCTTGTTTGTTCACTGCCTTGTCCAATCGGGAAATGACATTGGTATAAGGTAGAGAAGTGGTAAACGTGATGAGCTGAGCATTCATGTTTGTCACCGCCATTGAAGTGGCCACTGGTGAGGGTGGGGAAGACATTGAGAGACAGGCAAGCCGACTTTGCTGTCATTTCTTTATAAGTGATATCCGAACTTGTGTGTGTGACAAACAAGCTTTTCATGTCGAGTCACCGATCAAGCGGGGCCACCTGCTGGGATACTGGATACTCTTCTTGGAAGGAGAAAGCACGAATGACCATAATAGCTGTCTGAATAGTTATTCTACATCTTGACAAAGATATAATCATAACCATTTCTTCTGGGTCTGGTTCTTGACAAATCGATAAATACAATTTTTTCAAGTTGCTGTTATAAAATAGAGTAAGGACGAAGGTTGTTAAGTTGTGCGTTGCCCTAATGTATGAAATGTGCATGTAAATGAATCAGACCCCAAGCACAACGTCAAGTGTCAGAATAAAGCAGCTATTGGGGCCAATTTTCTGGTTCCTGCTCTGTGCACTGACTCCTGTTCTGTCTCCTCTTGACAGTAGTGTTGAACAAGACTCTAATACAGGTACAGGAGCAATAGCAAGGGTGAGAAATGTTACCAACCGATCGTAATTTATTTAATTGATTAAGTAATTGTCCAATGATATACTGTAGAGAGTCGGAAATCTGTGTGATGGATCCCCACACATGTCCTCCTCGTTCCTTCAGTTCGATCAAGATCTCACATGTTCTCATTTCTGCTCTTCATAGAATGTCCATAAAGGTTCCTACACCTGTACAGGCAGCATGCATACCACCATTACTCGCAGGTTCCCATCCCAAATCAATGAATTAATCAAGGCCCTTCTGACTCTGTATCCAGGTAGAGACTGTGTTGGTAATGCCAAAACTGGTTCTGGAAAAACGATTGCATTTGCTCTTCCTATCCTGCAAAAATTATCTGTAGACCCATATGGAATCTACGCTCTCGTACTGACACCAACCAGGTGTGCATTTTTTTCCTGCTCTTTTATCCTTGGCAGAGGCTCCATGTTCGTGAAATATAGGGAGCTTGCTATCCAAATTGCAGAACAGTTTGCTGTGCTAGGCACGGCGTTGAATATTCATACTGCGGTGGTGATTGGAGGAATGGACATGATGACCCAAGCATTAGAACTTGAACGACGACCCCATATCGTCATTGCTACCCCTGGACGAATCGTAGACCATTTGAAAACCACAAGTGGGGAATGGAGTCTCTCTCGAGTCAAGTTCCTGGTATGTTGTGCTAGTTTGTCAGAGTTGAAAATCAAATTCAACGGGGAAACCTGTCAGATATTGGATGAAGCGGACAGGTTGCTCACACCGACATTTGTGCCTGAGCTAACCTATCTATTCAATGTGCTTCCGAAAGACCGACAAACCTGTTTATTCACTGCTACTTGGACACCTTCCATCGATTCGATAGTGGACGCTCCTCCAAAACCTGGGAAGCAGAAGCCTTTCATTTACCAAATGACTGAGACGTATGTCTATCCGAGTTTTACACCTCCAAACGGTGCTTATTGCCCTGCGTCAGCGTGGAGACAGTCTCAACATTGAAACAATACTTCATCCTAGCAGCTTCACACGTCAGAGAGATCTACCTGTTTCATCTGCTCTGCAATCCCCCGGAATCTACATTACATTTGAGACGAGCGCCTCCTGAACCAGTAAAACATGTGAGGAAAGCACAGAACAAACCCCGAGCTAAACAGAAGGATTCTGGAGATGAATTGGAACAGCCACCACCGACCATCATTTTCTGTGCAAAAACCCGAACGGCGGCGTACCTGACCCACCTACTCAAGACCTTATCGATACGAAGTACAGCACTGCATTCTCGATTGACACAACGAGAACGTTTATCGTCATTATCTTTGTTCAGAGCATTTGTTGTACCTGTGCTGGTGTCCACAGACGTCGGCGCGCGTGGTTTAGACATTGAAGACGTCGCAATGGTCATTAACTGGGACTTACCGCTTGAGCCGGAGGAATATACCCATCGAGTTGGTCGTACAGCACGTGCTGGTAAAGGAGGTGTCGCTGTGAGCTTTGTTACAGAGAAGGACGAAGAACGTATTCTCAAAATTGAGAAACGGATCAGTAAGTGGTTATCATAAAAACTTTAACAAGCACAACTCATGAAAGCTTAGATACAAGGCTTGAGGAGATGGTCTTGCCAGAATCCAAGGTTCTCGAAAAGCTGAACACAGTGTCTACTGCTAAAAGGCTGGCTAACATGGTGAGCATTGTATGAGATGTGACGACCGACGACCATGTCCATGCTCACGGTTTATAGGAACTATATGACGCCAAGTTTGGAAAACGTGAGGAGATCCATAGGATCAAAACCCTCACATCTCTCGGGGACGGCAGATAATTTTGTTTTTACATATGTATGCACTATCAGTAATCCGGGCGGTAATGTGTCGTGGCAGATGGAGGGTGGTTTCTAGTGGAGAATAGGAAAGCATAGTTTGTTGGGCAGAAAGATTAGATTACGAGATGGTTTCCGTTACCGATCAATAACGATATTCACTTGTGTATCTAGCTCTGACTTCCTTCTTCCCCCATCTTTCCTTGGCCCTCCTACCCTTCCAGTTCCACTGTCTACTGCGATGGAGACTCCCACATCTACAGACTGGGACTCTGTCCTCCAGTTTGTCGCGGATCCTCTTGACTTGGAACCTAAGACGACAGAGACCGTCGTGCTCCAGACAGGTAACAATCTCCAGGTCCCGACGCCTCCGGTACACTTGATCCTTTCAATTGTTTCTCATTGCTCACAAATGTGAAAGCTATCCAATGACGGCACTCCTGCAACAGAGGAGCCTGCCGAAACCACTACACTCGTTTCCATCTCCACAACATTTTATCCAGGAGCACAAATTCACGAAGCCACGCCGGATATTGTTCTCCTCACATTAGACAGTGTATTTTTCTATGTGCATGCTTCGGCTCTTCTTGGCTCTTCTTGCAATCAATTCAACGGCTTGCTTCCCTCAAAGCCAGGATCGTGCGAGAGCCAAGATGCAGTACTCTCAATCCCCGAACACTCGACTGTTCTTAACGTTCTCCTGCATATAATCTACGATATGTCCTGCATCCATTATTCACCACCCTTCCCAACGCTTGTTGCTGCCGTCAATTGTCTCTCAACTTATGGTATCTCTCCGAAACTTGCCATTGTACCCTCAACTCCAACATACACTTTGCTCCTTTCCTACGCTCCGTTGTTCCCCTTGGAACTCTATGCCCTTGCAGCATCGTTTGACCTGTATGATCTTGCAGTAGCCACGTCGTCACACCTTCTCTCTTTCCCTCTTGCCACTATCTCAGATGAGATGGCAGAATGTATCGGACCGGTATACCTGAAACGGCTCTTCTTTTTACATTTTGGACGCTCTGATGCTCTGAAGCGTGTATTGTTACCTCCGCCCCACCCACATGCACCTACCTCTTGGTGTGATTTCAATGAACAGAAAAAATTAACTCGTGCCTGGGCATTGGCATCAGCATATCTGGCATGGGATGCCAGACCTGGTGTGTTCATTTGCGTTTCTTCGGTTCAGAGATGACCTGAATCCCATGTACAGATCTTTCTACAAATTCAATAGAATCAGCGCTGCGGCCTCTCACAGAGCATCTGACTTGCGATCAGTGCCAGTCGGCGTTGAGGGATAGAATTAAGGATTTAGTAGTTCAATGGTCGAGTGTGAAGGTGAGTTTCCATTATTGGTAGTGTCTGCACGCCTTGATAGTCTTATAGCACACGATTTAATCCATGACATTGCTATTATCATCTCAACAACTCTCTCATGTCACCCCTTGGCGCGTACCCTTCCAACTTCTGAGTGCTTGCATGGCCGGTTCCCCGTCTCACGGGGAGTCCAGAAATAGACACTCCTTCGCACTGTAAAATCTGGCCCTGATTCCTTTTCTCTTTGTTTCATAGTGTTTGTTCGTTCCTTTCGTTGCATACACAGGGGATACAATACCCCTAACTCATCCCCAAGTCATGTCCTGTCATGTCCTCCCGATTATAACGCACCGGATAAAATAGCATATACGTATCATGTCTCCACACACGCCCGCGATGTTGTACTTCTAGTCTCCTTCTTTTATGGTTTCATATACTGTAGTGAGTGTACCTATGTTGGGTGAATTTCGGAAATGCCCTAAAGTTCTCAAGATGACGTCACGAGATCAACTATGGAACATGTGAAATGTTTGAACTTTGTGATTGTGATTGTGATGCGATCGGAGATGGTTTGATGCAGGGATGATTTGAACTCGGGTTTGAGCGAGTTATGGTCTCTGCGGTAAGGAATTTTTTCAAGTCCAGTTATAGTATAAGTATGAACCTTATTGCATAGGGTATAACCGCTACTAATTCTGCAAAGTATTGCACAGTGTTGAAGTTAGTACACTGCGCTCCAGTTTGTCACGCTCCTGCCATTTCGCGTGACTGCCGTCACATCCCTTTTTTTTTTTTTTTTTTTTTTTTTTTTTTTTTATATTTTTTTTTTTTTCCTGTTTCCGTTTGTCTGGTTGTTGTTGTAGTTTTTTTTCTTTTTTTTTAATTTAAATAAGAAAAAATTATACACCACCGCCCGCCCACCCCGCTCCTTAAAAAAAATTTTTTATTAAAAAAAAAAAAAAAAAAAAAAAAGATATTTGTTCATGAAAATTCATGGTTAAAATGAATGGTGCAAGATTTTTTTTCATATAATCAACGTATTAAATATAATAATAATAAATATTAATTAAAT
>Ga0153959_1000194_pt1 | contig 37738 bp, 31 predicted proteins | sample TSFL043MetaG_FD_104685 | JGI IMG/M metagenome (GOLD analysis project Ga0153959, IMG submission 104685) | Attine ant fungus gardens microbial communities from Florida, USA - TSFL043 MetaG | ecosystem: Host-associated > Fungi > Mycelium > Unclassified | place: USA: Florida, Wekiwa Springs...
GCTATGCGGATGACTTGGAGTAGAGAGGAACCCTTTGATGGCTTATCACCCGCAAACTGACAGTCAAACAGAATGGGTTAACCAAGAACTCAAACAATATTTGAGACTATACTGCAATTACAGGCAAAACGACTGGGCAGAATGGTTGTCAATTGCTGAGTTTTCCTACAATAATCAAATTCACTCTAGTATGGGATGGTCACCATTTTTAGTCAATTTAGGTCATCATCCAAACATGGAACAAGACATAGGAGAAATTACGACAGACTCTCCTGGAACTGAAGAATTCCTCAAAATGATCAAAAGAATTAGAAACAAAGTTGAGGAGGCATTGAAGAAGACAAATGAAAAAGAAGCGGGATGCTAAGAAGAAGCTGGAAGTCAAGCAAAAGAGTGGAGAGTTGGTATGGGTAGATGCGGCATACTACAGTATGGACCAACCCTCAAAGAAATTGTCAACCAAGCAGTTGGGACTCTTCCCAATAATATGGAAAGTTGGTAAATCTGCCTATGAACTTAGGATTCCTCCTACATGGAAGTTGATTCATCCTGTCATCAACAAATCGTATCTCATATCTTATGTGAAGTCTGTATTTGAACAACAGTCCCAAAAATCCAATAATAGAGTCATTAACCCTACCACTACAACTCATGTATAAGAGGTAGAAGAAATACTTGACTCTAGATGGAGAGGAGGTAAACTACAATACCTCATTAAATGGAGAGGCCAACTACTCAAGGAAAGAACTTGGAAAAATAGGGATGAAGTAATTAAGGGAGCTCCAAGATCATGTAAGGAGTTTCATCTAAAACACCCAGATGCTCCCAGAGTCCCTACCATCCGATTACCTGGAAAGACATATGCTAATATTGCGAGGACATGATCTTAGGAGGGGGATAATATAACGGTTCATCCTTGAACAGTGACGTAGTAAGTGGAGGAACATACAAGGGATGACATAGTAATGAGAGAAAGACACGAGTTGATAACGTAGTGTAGAATAGAGACTGCAAAGTATATATAAGTAGTTAGTAAGGGTAGTAGAACCCTAGTTTTATTCTGGTTTATATAATTCCTTTCTAACTCGAACACCGGGTTCTAAGGGAGTTTGTAACAGCATCAATATTTGCACACACATCTGATAGCAACCTTTTCCCACTGTAGGACTGTTGCTCATTGTTTTATTCTGCTCTTTGAATTTTTTATTGGCTTATTATTTTTTGTTTTTTGTAGGCGATCCCATTATACCTAATCCCACAGTATTTGCCTTTATACTACCCAGAGAGCCCCTATAGCTCCCCGAACTAGTCAAAGATGCTGGGAACGCACTCTCCCACCCTGTCCCCTTTCCTTGAATACAAACCCTGATGTATGAAACTCCATCCATGCTCACTTGGCTATGCCCCGCTACTCACTTAGCCTATTTCCCTTATATTTCTCTTTACTTCTTTTTCGTTCTGTGTTTGTCTCTTTTGTATGGCATGATTTGTATATTTATCAGAGGGAATGAGCCTCTGTGGTCAGTAGACTACTGTAGACTGTGTGTGTACACCACGTTTTTTTTTGATTCAACAATTTATTACATGGTGTATGAACACAGTCCATGGTAGTCTACTGACTACTGAGGCACAAGGTCTTGACTTAGACTGAAATATGACTGGGCCAGGCTCTGTACTACAAGAAGAATTTGAGCATGGGTACAAAGGGGGGGGAATAAAGGGATACAGGGGCTGTGAGGATATGTGTTTCACTCAGACCAGAAGAACTTGGCTGGCTCATTCTGAGCTAGGGATAGTGTCTCAGGGGACATGTGGGGTGGTCATTGTGGGTTCATGGAGGTTCCCTGGGTGTTGGGAATGTGAAAGCGGTTGGGTTTGAAGTGAGGAATTTGATGAAGTTGCCTATGCATGGAGATGGAAGGGATACTCGGTCTTTGGTGAATCTTGGACAGTCAGTGAGGATGTGCTGTCTGGTTTCAATATCTGATTGACTGCATAGACATGCAAGTGATTCTTGGAGGAAGAACCTAGCTCTATACTTGCCTATTGGGGCGTTGTTTAAGATTGCTCTAGTAGCTCTTGCACATAGAGATATGGAATGGCCTAGGTAAGACATCCATGTGCCCCCCTTTGCATATGTTGGAGTAACTTCCTTGTGTTTCATGGCGAGGAAGTTTCTTCCATGGGTATTGCTTGTGGAGAATTCTGCTGTTCATTCCTCCAGAAATGTTTTGCTGTTTCTCTGGCTCAGAGCATCAAGTGATATGTGCATTTGTTCTGCCACTGGGTATTGGGTTCTGACTGCGTCATCATGTACCCTTGCTTGTATAAACCACTTAGCATCACTGGGGCAGTCCCAGAAGTGTAAGCTTCCTTCTAGGTATGCTATAAAGTGTGACCTCAAAAGCCTCGACATTGCTATAGAATGCTCTTGTCCTGAGTGGATAGACGTGTCCATGGCCCTCTTGGCTGCTGGGATGTTGCCTGTGAATATGATTATGTCCTTGCATCCTGTGACCGTAGCTTTGCTGATGGCTAGACGTATTGCGAAAAGCTCAGTATCTAGTGCTGTTACTTTTCCTGTTGGTGATTTGATAGAGGTTATTTGGTGACCCCCAACCCAACATGCGCCGACTGATATAGCTTGCCATCGGCTTGATGTAGGAACACTGGCATCCGCGGCACATACGACCTGGGACGTATCATGAGCAGCTTTCTGACATACTTCGTACAATGTTCTAAGGTGGTTAGCAACTTTTTCTTCATCTCTCCTGTTGCACTGATGGTAGTGGATTCGGTTACTCCATAGGTCCATGACACGTGTTCCCGGTCTGCACTCATCGCTACATAGTGAGAAGGTTTCAGGTAGCTGGTCGAGGGTATTCACTATACTTGTGAGTGGAGACTTCAGTCGCTTCGCTTGGGCTGGGCTGAAGTTTGCGAGTGCCAGAGGGTGGATAGAGGACTCTTTGGTATGGTTTCGGCTGAGTGCATGACGGGGAGGAAGAGTTGCTGTTCTGAGGCTGCCACATTCTCTGAGCTTTTCTAGATGGAGTTGGATAGGTATTAAGCCGGTTAGAGCTTCTAAACCGCCAGAAGGGGATGTGCGAAATGCGCCTGAGATCCAAGTTGCAGCTTTCCTTTGCATCTTGGACAGGAGGGTTATTTGAGCCTTGACAGGAGCATTCTTGAAGAACCACAGGCAAAATCCATATGTTGCAATGGGGAGAACACATGTTCTGTATAGATTTCGTCGTTGGGAGGGGATAAGTCCTCTTGTTGAGTTGCCGAGCATTCCCATGGCTTTGACTATGGTCATTGCTTTAGTCGAGTAGTATCTTATGTGTTCTTTGAAGGTAAGTCTTCTGTCGAAGAAGAAGCCCAGATACCTCCAGATGGGTTTGGGGGTCAAGACGGGCCCGTTGACTTGGGAGAGGTCCAGAGATGAGTTTGTGTCGTTGTGTCGTCTAGAAAAGTGAAAGATTTCGGATTTGCTGTGTTCCAGGACGAGGCCAAATGCTGACATGAGGTTAGAGACGATTTGGTAGGCCTGGGAATAGGATAGTAAGAGTGTTGTCGTAGTGATTACTCTGAGCCACTGATAGGCCGTCATCTACAAAAGAAAGAGAAGCTACATCTATGTTCAAGTCTTTTGATCTTTTTTCAAGGATGTGAAGGATAGGAGCGACTACCAAGGCTGATAGAATAGGGGACAAGGCAGATCCTTGCCCCACACCTGCGTACACCACGTTACAAATAAAAATTGGGGAAGTGTCACTGTATGTGACAGGTTCTAGACTTGACATCTCCAATTCAAGCGGCGACTTAACATCCGCTTTATGCGTCGACTCAGGTTCGAACTGAGGACCTTCTGTCTGCCCGCGAATTAACACAGTTAGACAGATGCGCTTTCCAACTACGCCATCGACCCATACAGGGTGTTGGGTAATACCTACTTATCAGTAGCTCAACAGAGACATCAAAATGCGAGTGACTTTATCCGATTCACCGTGAACTACTTAGAGTATTCCAAACATCTCATGACCACCGTGGTTCTCCGCACTCCATCTGCGAGCCCTCCTTATATTACCGCTCTCCAGACTTGAAAGAAGAAAATGGATCTATTCCTTTTTTTTACTTGCCAGTGCAGATGTAGCTGCGCAAGCTGCTGGCCTGGTGCACCCGTCGCTGCCAGTTTGGCTAGAGAAATCACTCAATATTGCTCACTTCTCTAGACAACAAGTTGTCAGGTGCCACACCATCAGGTAACTTGACATCTAAATATTCGCCGTGTAAGAGCTTCATCTTGATGGATCAAAATTCGGAACCGTGCGTCGGGGAGGATTTGGCTGTGGTCCGCTTTCCTCGAAACCCGTTCCCTCCGCCTTCATCACGTTAAATCTTCATCGATCCTTGCTTACTAGATTCGTGATCGGTATGTTTCTGATTAGTATTACATGGTACGTGACGCTGTTTAGTCTATGAAAACTTTTGTTGATCTTGTTCCAGGTCATGATCCTATCTGCCCCATATGCGTCAAGTCTCCACTGGTTGCTCCCCTCTTTTACTCCTGCAAACTTTTTGAGACTGAGACCCTTGACTCATGGTGCAGTTTTTCCATTCAGCCTTTCCATTTATGACAACAACCATGGTTTCTTCGTATCTTATACCTTTTGCTCTACCAATCCGCCACACTTCTGATCGTCAGTCGTTGACCCTCGATTTTGCAGGCAACTTTGCCGATCCTGGTCGTTCACGGGCTCCCATCCAAAACCTCCCTGAGCATTCCCATCCTATGTTCTTCCCGCCGTTTTCCTATTGAACTTAGGAGCTGTAAGGACTACCATCTGAGATGCAATTTGAGTCGTGTGGAGGTGTCGAGATGACCACCTGCATGTTGGATGTGCCATATCTAAGATCCATACGGCCTTTTAAACCGAACTCAGGGAGAGACTATCCTCAGTGAGATAGCTGAGATATTGGGATGATCGTTTGATCCTTGGTGGAATGAATTGGGAGGAACGCATTATGGTTCGAAGGGACTAGATAATACGAAATCAAGACTACGCGCAGGCTTGCTCCTGAATAGGAATCCATTTTATTAGGGCCAAGGATAGGCAGGCAGAGTGTTTGGCCATCTGGCGAATGACCCAAAAGCTCACTAAGGCAGTCCGAGTAATTTCGTATCGCACCAGGTATAGATTCATTGCCGTTCAATATTGTGATTAAACCCAGCCTAACAACTAAGTAGGATCTTAAGCCTGTTCAACGCAGAATGGATTAGGAAGAGGGAAAGTACAGACAAAAGTAAAAATAGAATAGCGCAGCGAAAAATAAAATGTTATCTATGTCCCAACTCCCTTGCCAACCTCCAGGTCAACACAGCAGCAACTGAAGCTGCAATACCACCAAGTCGTAGAATGTACACGACGGAGTTCGAACCCTGGTATGTCAGATCCATATCCTCCTTTGCCACATCGAGTCCACCATCTCCTTGTCGTGACTCGAGCCATTTCAGAGAAAGGTCTTGAGCTACCCGGGTGGCTAATTCTGTTGTATTATTGATGAGCACATTCGCATTTGTTACATTAGCGAAAGGCACGTGTACAGGAGCCCCATGATGGGGTGGTATGTCATTCTGAGGATCGAAGATGGCAAAAACGAGAGAAGAGAAGCCTGTAACGAGGAATTGCGGAATAACAACGAAGATGTTCTGGATGCCCTACGATTACGAGAGAATTTCAGTGCACTATTCGTGCAGAGGAAGGTCACTGACCAGAATTACACCAGCCCTCGCGCTCAAACTACCTCCACCCAGCATATCTTCCGCAGTCCGATTCTCATATTCACCTCCATTCACCAGATATTCACTGCCATTCTCTACACCACTGGTATCTGACCTGCTAACATGCACATGAGAATCTACTGACATCCTCCTCCGCTCTTCCGTTCCCTCAACTTCATCTACATTCTCGTCTTCACTTTCAGACGCCTCATTTTGGATGAAGGTAGTTCTTTCATCTGCATCTACGTTACAATCGATGCCAGTACGTGGTTGTCCTAGATTTGTTCGGGTATCGGCTAAATGAATGACAGTGCTGTCGGCTTTCAAGGTTTCTGTAAGAATTGCAGTGGCGAGCTAGAAGGTAATAATTCGAATGAATTTCTGCACGGGCTTCAAGACGACAAGTATTCACTAATGAAAATGGTGCCCACTGAGTAACTGCAAACGGGAACCCAAGGACAGCGATGAGGAAGGAAGCACCGCTGACACTGCTCGTGAAACTAGCCGTGATGCCTGGTTAAGTAAAATGAGGTTCAGATAGTAGGGACAATGTCACTCACAATGTCGCGAACATACATAGAGCAAACACCAAGTGACTTAACGCCCACAAGCTGGCTAGATGTATTCGTAGCCGGCTTGGTACTCTCATGAACTTTTGAATTTTTGCCCAAAAGCTTTCAGAGACATTTCCGGATCTCAAGTAGGGCTTATGTGGTTCATTTGATACGGATTCCATAACGAAGTAGGGCAAAACAAAGTTAGCAATCAGAGCAATGATCGAGTGTATGAAAAATGCTCGCGATCCTAATCGTGTCGCTTGGGTATCGAGAGCAAGTTGTGCATCCCTGTTGGGCGGCACGGGAAGGCCACGCTTGTACAAGTCGCCTATGTAAACCGTCGTATAAAAGAGGATCGGAAACCAGCCCAGTGATGCGCTGCAGATTGATTATGGTGTGTCTTGATGATGAAGTGTAGGTATACTAACAAAAATTGGATGAAGCACTATTGGAGATTTGAACAGTGGACAGTGACCCAGTTAATGAATGACGCACAATTTGTTGAATGGAATGGGGTAAATTGAATATATTCACCCAGATTTCTCTCAATTCTTGAGCAAATGACATCTTGTTGGTTTTTCTGGAAATTGTTGTAATTGATAATGAAAGACGGGATACCTACTTACCTGTCACTCGATGTGTTCGAGAGGAGCACTCTTTCCTTTACCAGCATTGCCATGATGAAGTGAGTGCCAAAGAGGAGTAGAGATGCAACGACCGAAAGCACTTGCAGCTGGGTTCCACCTAGGAATGGAAAAATTTTGGTTAATTCAACATTCCCGCTATATGAGCATCAAGGTCTGATTCCAATAGTACACAGTACGAATACACACGTGAAAAATCCAACAATAGCTCCCATTGCCATCATTCTGGCTGCCCATGCGTTGCCCTGAGGTTGTTCCACGGAGGGTAAGGAGTCAACGAGTAGAGCTCGATCCACGGCCGTCACTAGACAATGATATCATTCTTCCATTGGAGGTGATGATTATGTGTGCCAGGCCTCTGACGTACGTGCGTTGACAGCAAAGTCAAAGAAATAGATAGCAAACACCGCCAACCAGATCGTCAAAAGGTTATTCTGAAACCTCACCATCAGCTCAACAGCAAGTATGGAATATCTTACAACGTACAGAGTCCTCTACACTGACAAAAATTGACGCAAACCACCTTGTGAACCCAAGTAATATCATAGCGAAGACGCAGGTGATAGTCGCAGCCATCATGTAGGGTCGCCGTCTGCCGAATCTCGAGGTACAGTTATCAGCCAGAACCCCTGGGGAATCAGTTCAGTCAATTTAAATTTACGTATTCAACACGAATATGCACCTATAAGTGGCTGCATCACTAGGCCCGAAACAGGTCCCGCAACAAATACGACTGCCATTTTTGATCTTGATAAACCGAGCGACAGAAGATAAGGGGAGGCTACAACCCGGTCAATCATACAGGAGAAATGTTCACATGAATGCTTGCCGTATGACATCTCGACACTCCAGAAGATCTGAATGCCCAAAAAGCCAATCGTTAACGTCGGCAAATGCGACCACTTGGGTCCGATAATTTTCGACACGCCTTTGAATTTCTGACGACTTTGGCCATCTCCCTCTTCCTGGGCCAGGGGGAGGGAAGATATGCCCGTCATGTGGACAAAAAAGCAACAAAGTGTATAGTGCGGGTGAGTTAATAACCCTGGTTACTTATGTAATCATATGGAACTTAAAAAAATTCCTATAGTGAATGTCAATTTCTGTAATATAGTTGGTCAGTCTGTTATAGATAGAATTAGTCAATAAATGAGTAAATACATGTTGAGTTAAAATATGGCCAGAAAAAAATCAAAAACTTGTTGCAAACGCGCAAGGAATTTCGTCTCAACCATCGCTCAATCGGGCATTCTGATGCCATCAGTCGCCGTCTCAATTGGTACATCCCAATTAAGGCGGCAACTTGACATTAGAACGGTTGCCCTGTCCTCCCACAACAGAATCCAGGTCGTTCCTTCGAAATAAAATATCTTTTGCATGTTAACATTCCTCAACTCTCCCTACTCTGATAAAAATGCTGGAATCCAAGTTTGTCCATGTGGCTATTAGAATTGATTCATTAGGTAGAGAAATGAGTTTTCAAGACTGTGTCGCTTACAAGAACATATCAGGTATTCAATTAGCCTCGTCAAGTATCGGTCAAGTACTGATAGGGGAAGTATCAGCCTGATCATATGTACCAAACATCGACCTTCATCTTCTTCAGCATAGAAGACTAGATAAGAAACGCACAGACCAGTGTCTTTGTCTGAGATATTATAAACGCTCTCAGACCATCCATAGTGCACTATACAAAACTTCTAGTACCAGGAACGAAAAGGCTGAGGTTTTACTGCTCCCACTTCGAGTTGCTCCTACCACATCTTTCCCTCTCAATGGTACAGGTAGGCTCTTGAAGATTCTTCAATGTCTGTCATTTTGAAAAGGAAAATAGACCTTTCTCTGCAATATCAGATGTTGAAACAAGCACGCGACTGTCCGGTTCAAGTGAGCGGATGGGCCAGACGGGTACTACCTTGATGCCCAGATAAAACAACAATAAGGCATTGAACTTATTCGTATTCCAACATCAAATAGTTGTCAAAATCTGGGGATTCAACCAGACTATGTCTCTCCCAGGAGTTCTGCAAGTACCTCACCTGAGGCTTGATCCGATCAGCAAGTGATAGTAACGAAGGACTCCTACCTTTCTTTGCTCCAAGGCTTTTCATCCGTGTCTCATCTATCATTCTGTTGCAAATCTCCAGCACCTGATATCTCCGGCATAGAGGAAATTGGATGTGGGAATGATCAAATTTCACTCCGTGATATCGACTTCCTTAATACTGCACAGGCTCATTCCTGGAACCCTCCAAGATCTTATTAAATCATTTCCTGACAGCTAAGATGGTGTCAACGGTTCTGATTCTTGTCAGTCGCTGAGGGGCGGCCCATAGCTAGGCCTTCATTCACAATTGAGACAATCATAGCATCTTCCCTCTCTTCTCCAAAGAACATGAACATACTCGAGACTCTGCACAAGATTCCTGAAGTTGAAAAGAGTTCCCCAGATTATGTTGAAGTCGCAGCAACGATACTACCGAAACGTATGATCGGACTTAAGCACATGCTCCGCCCAGCATGTCGATTTTTGCCTATGCCAATGTCTTTGGGCTGGCAAGAGAATCCGATTGATGACGACTATCCACAACCTCTCCTTATCCAAGGACTCCAGCTCACCGACATTAGCTCCGGTGCTACGCGAACAGTGATCGCCCCGTGGATGCATGCACTCTATACCATGACCTCCGAAGAGTACCCTCATGGTGTCGTGGAAGTCCGTTTAGAGGAACCGCAATTTGCGAGCTCTTTCACTTGGCAGCACCTTGCTGTCCTGTGTATACTCTTCATTCAAGCAATCCTGGGAATATTGGCAATTTCCAAACTCCATTCTCGAGAGGGTATTTTTATCCTCTTCGGGATTTTTCTCCAGCTCTTAGAAGGCTATTATGCATGGTTATTTCCGAAATACAGGAATCCCCGCTCTGTCGCGCAGGCGAGGAACTTTGTCCTACACAAGGGCATGACTACTGTCCACTTCCTTTTGATATCTCATTCTCCTAGACAGAATCATCACTCAAATGTCAGTGAGAATCCATATCTCAGTCTGGAAGACGCTGCAGTGCCCATTCAAAATCTGCGCAAAGGCTATAGGCGTTTTCTTGCGACCGCATTTCGCATGTCTCTCCAGTTCGGAAATGTAACTCTCAAACTTATTGTCATCCTCTCCAAGGCCAATGGATTTTTCGTTCCTCTCACTCTCCTCTTTGGGACCGTTGCGTCAGAAATTATCGTGACGATTCGTACCCCATTACCAGGAATCGCGTTTATGGAACCCCTGGAGACGGCAGAAAGGCGCACAAGTATCCTAGACATGGTGACCGCGATTTGCCAGAAGACAGGTCGCCTTTCTGTTGGTTTCACGGAAGTGGTATTACCAGATCCAGACGGCACACATGTTGACTATAGATGGCTGGAAAGGGTCTTGATGTCGGAGAATACATTGGCAGCTGGCCTGCATCCAACACACCAGACTCGTAACGACGTATTCTCAGGAGCACTCAAGAGAAGAACTCACATTCGACCGGTAGGTATTTCCCCTCATTGAAACAAGTAATCCAGGATCTCATAACGAGCTGTAGCGCAAATAACGGCTCATTGAATCGCACTGGACGCATACGAGTTGTCCGTACTTTTTGTCGCTGTGTACAATGAACACTAATTTGATCGTGCCTTGATACTCACTCCAGGAAACTGTTTCATTGTATCTCGTTATGATGACATTTGATATATCGAGTTTGTCTTGGCATTGTGATCCGGATGATTGTGATGTTACCCATAGTTCACATTTCATTCCATACCCATACTTAGATTATATTTGATTTCAAGGTCAGGATTCTATTTAGAATCTTCACTAGTCAAGCCTATCTTGGTGCACATTCATATCTGCTGTGTTTTGTAACATTCGCCCTGCGGTCATACCTCTGCGCCCCGATATGGCAGGAGTTGCAATTGGTGCAACCAACCATTCTATAATCCCGCCAGTGCAAATCCTCCGAAAAGGGTCCGCGATGATTTGAAATGTGAATGGTTACCGATGATATCTCGAGCGCTACGCAGACAAAACTGCCAAGAACAACTATAGCCATTTTGATACATACTGAGCGTACAACATTTTCAATCAATACATCAAAGGATTGATGAAAGAGAGTCATTGTCCATTCCTGATTGTGTAGAAACACACTGGCCTGGGACGGAAATAGACTTTGGTGCATATGGTCATTTAAGCCCCATATACTAGCTAGCTCAGGCTATTTCAAGGTCAAGGTATATGGATTTTTCAGTGACATCTTATTTTTCTAGGTCATTTGCGCCCCATTATCGAGTATGTTGATGTACATTCGGCGTCACGCCATGCATCTCCAAAATTAAAGCTTAAGTGAGGGCCCTGAACACATAACGCTCCCTAGTGTGTCAAACGGTGGGATTTTTTCCAGTTTGACAGAGTTATAGATCAAAAATCTAACCAGCAGTTCATCATTTAGATCAAATGAGTAGTAAAGAAAGATACGGACTCGATCCCAGCGGGAGCGCTATACTTCTCATTATACTGCAAGGTTGGGCTGTTCTATTCCCGTATCGTGTCTGTTCTTTTCGCGAGATGCGTGAATGACAGCAGAAATATAAGCAGCTGTCATATCATGACTTCCTAAATTGAGCTTTACGCGACTATATGAGTATGATAATAATTTGGCGAGCATCGTGCGAGCTTGTGTGATGCACGTTCCTCTGGTCTTATGCCTTCCGTAGATACATCCCTGATGCAGAGCCCTATCTAGGACCCCCCGCGTCTTAGCACAAGCCTGCTTGTTGTGGAATAGAAACAATGAATCCAAAAAAAGTGTGATGTACGTGACTTCTTAGAACCTCTGACAGTGACAGACGTGTTATGTGATTTAAGATATATCTCATATATCTCCTTGACAATCGACAGCTCTGAACACGGAATTTTCAGTGGGTCAGATCGTCGACCTAATTTTGTCCCGAAAACAACTTTGCCTCCGTATCCACACTGTCCCGACAATGAAAACTGGATATGTCACTACCGAGATACCAGGTTTGCCTGAATCTGGGTGTTGACGGTATATCGAGAACTCTTGTATGTGTACCTACAAAAAGATGGTCGTTCCAACGAGTCGTCAGTGGATCCTTGTTCGTTGTTCCCTAGCCTCATCGGCCTACTTCCCTCACTCATGAGTTTTGTCTTGCTGACTTGACAGAAAAAAAGCAACAGGCATATAGATAATCATCATTTTGAACCATGCCCGGGATTGTCGAGTCCTGGAACACGTTCGTTACTCACGCCCGGCCTCGTCGTCTCTTCTGCGAAGATCCGGGTGTCAAGGGTCCTCTCTGGTTTGGGCGACGACCTGATAGTCGCTGGCATATTTTTGCGAATTTGTTGCGATTATTCTTCGCTATCATCTTCGCTCCAATCTACGTATCCCTTCCTCACTCAAAAAGGTCCATGACCGATTTTTTGACAAAAATTCTGTGGGGTATTGAGTGGGCGAGGACACCTGATGCCCTCCTGATCGAGTCTCCTGGAACACTCGCTTCGAAAGAGGAAAAGTCCTACAGGCCTTTGACCGGCAAGTACGCTGTCACCGGTAGCAAACCAACGTGGCTTTTGGAAGTCAAGTTTCGAGGCACGAAAATTGTGTCAGTAAAACAGGTACAGTATGGGGAGGAGAATGGCAGATCCAAGAATGCTTCAGGCTTGCTTGGAATGGCTACCTCTCATCGATATCGCCCCAACGTTACCTATACCGCCATCAGCTATTCAATGGAGAGCGCCAAGGCACTCTTTGATGAGGCTGGAAGCCACCTCGATCATCCCGAGGATACACCTGAAGGAAAGAGGCTGTATAGCCTCAAAAATAGGAAGAAAATATCTCAGGCCCTCCTTCATGAGTATGCACGCGCTAGAAGATCAAATGACCCCGAGCAGGAGCAGGATGACGTTGAACTGATTTGGCTTGACGAGTTCTGCCTCTCTGACGAGCACATGACGAACGAAGAGGAATGTAGCAAAGAGCGAAGCAAAGAGCTCGGGAAGTTGGCAGATATCTTCAGACGGGCAGAACAAGTTGTTGTATTCTGTCATGCCGTCGACTGTAATCACACTGGCACCGATTGCCCTTGGGGCAGGCGACTCTTTACTATGGGCGAGATACTCCATGCTCGAATTGTCCACGTAATGACCCGAAATTCGCGGCTAGAGAGTCGCATCACCGTCTTTGCGGGTCAGGATTTTCGAACTGATATGCAGGCGTGCGCGGCTGAAGCTGGGATGTGGCATTTGTACAACATCATGCAACATGCAACCAACTCAGGTGCGATTCCATGGCAATCAGCGATTCACTCCCTCGTTGTCGAAGCCATTCGTAGGGATGAAGCGGGTAATTTCCACGATCATCAATTTCTTGGGAAAGCGCTGAATGGGCTCCTACCGCGAAGGTCGCAGCTGGTGGACCTATGCGGGATCAATGGCTGGGCTGACCTTGCCTGGCTGTTAGAGCTCAATCAAGGCTATTACAACACCACGCTTCTTGCTGCTGTTTGCAAACTTGGCAGTCCAGATGTACAAGAATACAGGTGGTGGGGAAAACCTATTGCTCCGAAGGAAGGATCTGAACGACTCGAAGCACTTGTCACATCTTTTCCTGTTAAGATTCGCAGGAACGATAACCAGCTTCCAGAGCCGGCTCTTTCGATCATTGGTCCCAAATCGATCGCTCTTGCACACTGGCTGCAACGTGATTCCGCGGGCCTGTATAATAACAGCGATATGACAAGCCTCAAGCTATACATGATCTCGGGACTGGTTATTCTCATAGTCATCGCCCTCCTTTGTGCAGCGGCAAATTACAAAGCCACTATAGTCCTCACTTACTTGTCCTTTGTTATTTATTCTATCCTCGAGCTCCTCGTGGGCACCATTTTCGTGGAAAAACCTGGGTGGATAGCTGTTGAAGACCACACTACTCCCAAACATGATCCTGTCAGATGGATACAATCCCAGGATCCCAGCTACACTGACGCAACTGAGTGGGGAGATCGCCAGTTGGTTCCTCGTTGGAATGACATAAAGTCTCCCTCGTTCACCCCGCCTCACAGTGTCATGTTAATGGACTTGCAGACTGGCGTGTTTACGAAAGCGGTCGTTACGAGCTGCCCGAATGACATGGTCATTTTAGCAGTCCATGGAAGTGGGATCACCTCTATGTTGCTTACTAGGGATAGAACGGCTGCGAAATTGACTATAGCGAGTAAAGTCGGAATGGCAAACTTACCGCCTTTCGCGCTTGCCCAGGCAGAACATTCGGGGACAGTGTACGTCGGTGGGGATTCGACACCGACTACCAATTCTCAAACTTCAAGTATCATCCGTTCTTTTTTCGACTCGTTGACCGATGGGAACAAAGCTGAATAGCTTAGCAATTGAAATTTTGCTTGCAGTCCTTCACATTGATGAAGTCAAACTAAATTTCTTGTTTCTCAGCTGTCTTCCCGAGACCGTGGATAAATTCTTTGTCTTAAGCTATTTCTCGTTCATCTATCGTTATGTCGTTTGTTTCCTCGATTTCTCCTTGGAAGTGAAACCATATATTAGTAGTATGATCTGAGTAGTTACTCCGGAACTTTTCGTTCCTTTTGTTCTAGTTTAAATATTATTCCTGCCACAAAGCTTTTTTTGATGATGCTTTGCACATTTTAAATCTTCCCAACAGACAAAACTGGCAATAATCGGAAATGATCAACACTGATTAGTTTTATGAATTTTTTTAAATTTGCCCCTGGATGACTTTAAAGCGATCAAACTCGACCAACTGAGTTAGAGCATCTTCAAGGTTGGTCTCTGAGCCATTTCAAAGAAATGTCCCTATTTTTATTCCGGCTCCTGGATTGACATAGTAGTTAACTCCTGTAATCTAATGCATTATGATTTACCCTTTCAGGTTTGATCGGAGCGTTAGAATGTGTTCCAATAATTTCTAAATTATTAGTTCCTAAATGAATGATTGCCTTTGGTGACTGGCACAATCGCAGCAGCTGTGATGTCATGAGTTTATAGGGCCATCATCTTATCACAACCTGTTACGTTGATCAACGAAATCTCCTATCTGGAAAGGATCGAATGAGAAGCACAAGGTTTTTCCAATTTAGAAACGACAGATATCGATATCAGAGATTAGGTCATAGGCTGGGATGTCTCGGTAATTTAGACACCCGGGAAGCGGTCCCTTCCGGTATACAACTTATCGGGAATCACTTAAACCAGGCAATTGTGACTTTCATATAATCTGGATTACGCATACAGCGCAACCTAGGACTTTTTTCCGATGATGTTTAATTATCATTGAAAGATCGTCAGGGTACAGCATTGCAATGATTACTGTATTCTGGTACAGAACGGCTTCGGAAACGCGGCGCCTACTTGAATATGAATTAGTGGAACAGAGATCAATGCTAGATGTGAAGGCGATTCTGGGATTTGACAAAGCTTCAATTATTTCTGTGTTGACGATGTTCAACTGGCTGATTTTCAATACGGGTTCCGCGGCGGACAGAGATGGCTCGGTTGATGCAGATCAGATTTCAACAGAATTAGTCGGTCAGTGTTGTAAGACCCAACTTCGGATGACAGGAACAACGTTACACTCCATGTCATCGCGGGAGTTGCCTCTTGTCGGATCAAACGGGATCTAATTCATGATTGAGTAATCCACGACTGTTGAACGTTAATCCGTAATACCGATATGTAAGGATGAACTTTGTTGGGCATCACTGACAAGACCTTACACAAAGGCTGAATGCACGCTTGCTGCGCCTGATGAACTGCGACGAGGAACACCAAGATGCGCTGACAGAAAGCAAGATAAGAGTTTGTGCTTTAATTGAGCTTTCACAACCTGTAATTTGCAAATCCGTTGATTGATGCATGATTACCAAATCGAGAAAACACAGCATATAACACTTGATCCCGTTTCTATGTTCTATAAACGAGCCTCGACGCTCCTTTCTCACTATCTTTGCGTTCTCCGCCGCCTCTCGGAAAATGTTGTATAAGAACCCTTGTACGCAAACATTACCTCGAGTGTCGGTGCGATTACTTCCAAATGTCTTCTTCCACTAGACCCAAAGTTCTATCGTATATCGAAGCAGCCCATGGTCTTGTCGACAGAGATGTACAAAAAGACGTGGAAAATGGCTGTAGGGCGTATGCGAGGTCGCTGATGGACATCTTGGACAAGTTCGAATCTATATCAAAGATGGTCCACTCGATCGACATGCTAGGCCTGACTGTACCTCTCAGACCGCGATGGGATAGTTTACACAAGGTGTGCTCTCATTGTATATCCTCCATCATCATATAAATTGTGGGTCCAGGAATTTTCCGAGCTATTGTGGCAACTTAGAACTACAGCTATCAACATCTCTGGTCGCCTCAAAAGTAAGTGGCTATCCTCATTTGCTAATGTTACACGCTTATTAGTATTGTCAGTTTTTTGTGATACCATTTTACCCATAGTAGTTGCACGAGACGAGGAGGCTATACATATTCTTCACTCATTCATGGCCGTAAGTGGCGGCTATTATCAGCGTCCATATATTCAGGAGCCACGGACAGATTTCTGCTGGTCATGCGGATCTTATTCGTGCCCTCGTCGAGCATACGATACGGTTGACTATCGTCTTGGCTTCTTTTCATACTGAATTTGCAAAGTTTACCAGCATTCAAACCAAAATCGGACAAAAGGAGTTATGTGGTCTGTCGGGCAAGATTCATGATTTAGACAATCTCATGCGAGAGTAAGTTGGTATTACCATTCAAGTAACTACTGATCCGCTCACCGCCGTTTTCTAGCCTCTGCGCTCTGGTGAGCCAGCTTCCGTGTCAGTCTTCAAATTTTCCCTTGACATATCAAAAGAATGGTCGCTTGTCGGATCCTGATCTCACACATCTTGTCTACACATTGATGCGCATTGGATCATCATGCGGGAGAAGGCCAACGAGATCTAGACTTTCACACCAAAAACTAGTTAGTTCTACTCGGTTTGTCTTTCGTTCTTTCATTTACTCGATACCTCTCGCAGGCTCTAATTGGCCCAATGGTATCCGTTGGAAAAGCATATGACTCTTTCAATCGTGAGCTCTGGTCAATCTCGCATCTAGATTTCTCATTGATGTTAAATTAGAAAAGCGCAGCGAGGTTGCACATGCTTTGTACCTTACCCAGCTCTGTTTTGGTGAAGGAGGTAAAGTGAGTATGGCGCAAGTTTCGCTGTCCACTTTGGTTGTCGAAGAAGCAACAGCGCTGGAATCTGGATTAAGTCTGTTTCTGGGAATCTGGGCGAGATTTTTTGCAGATTCGACGGATATCTATCGTTGGTTGATAAATCCTTCCAAAAATGTAGGTTCAACTTAAGCTCAGTATCTGGGCTTTGGCTCCACAGTCTATTAACTTCATTCTACTTTTTAGCGACTCCCTCTGATAGTTCATGACTATACAGAGACAGGAACTTCGTTTTACGTCACCCTATCGATGGCTCTAGACGTTTGCGTCTCTGGTATCGACTCTTCGCGCTTCACGACCTGATAGTGAAGACTTTTTGTCGCAGCAAGAACCAGTTTCCTCGTCAACTGAATTCTCGATGGATGCCCTGGCTCAGGGAGTAGAATAAATTCAATCTAATTCATAATGGTGTCCTTCACTCAGTTCGTTCCTGTGATGTTTATAGTATACATATTTCTTAATTAAAATAAAATTTATTAAGGTGATAGAGTGGTAAACAAAAAAAGATCAATGTCATATATCTAGAGTCAACCAGAGCAGATCAATAACTACTCTTACCCTTACCAATTACGTGTCAAACTGTGTTCTGGTCAAGGTTGCTTTTAGTATTTCTAAATAAAATAGTATTTACAGTACTTGAAGTTTACCAGAGGTAAGGCTACAGTCTACTAGAGTAGAGTATATCTCTAGGGAGATAGCAAAAAGAGATAGAATAAGAATGACTGTAAATCTCTATCCTTGTATCATGTGTGGGTAAACCAAGAGTGAAGATAAGAATAATCTCTACTTTGGTGGGCTCTAATCTCTATTTCCACAACACTATCAGTGTGAACCATGAAAGGATTTAGTTTTTAGCAGGGTAAATCATTAGCTAGCTCTGTCATACTCCTGAGCTATCAGAACAGCTACTAGTAAGGACAGAGTAGATTGTATATATAATTTACCTAAGAAGGGTTTGTGGTATGACATCATATGCATATACACCATACTGGTCAACCAACAATGCCACAGAATCATTGACTCACTTGTATAGTGATATGAAGTAAAGAGCGAAATGAGGATTTGCCTTCAATTTATGTATTCTTGTTTGCTTACAAAGTACACTGGATAGGTGAAGTCCATTATGTTGCCTTTGCATTGTGTTGCTGCTTTTGGAATAATGACCGCTGGTTACAGAACGTGCCTTCATCACACTTCTATTTTTGGATTCCAAGATGCAATCAATGATTCACATTCAAGCGGCGAGGGGTTCTATGATCTTCATCAAAGCATCTATGTGTGTATGAAAGTCTGTCGGTAGCATCAAAGATTATGTACTTTTGCTGTGATGTGATGGTTAGAACTTCTCATAGGTGGAATACAAAGGACAGCTACCTCTTCCTGCTCCTCTACTCACAGAATTACATCGTTCAAGAGGCTTTGACCCTCTCTTGATTCTGTCTTCACACTATTGAGTACCCATCTGTAAAACTGGGCTTTTCATTCACAGTACAAGTGGTCCGCTCATGCAATTTGATCAGAACAACATCACAATTCGCGAGCGTCAAAAATATAGCTCAAGTACTACAATAACATAAGGATTGATTCCATCCAATAATATATTTGATGATTCCGATGGCCAAACCTCCTAGCACTACTTGCTTTATAGTCATAAGGAAAAACTAATTGATACACGACGGAGGTGATCGATTGAATAAAGGGGTTCGATGCGTGGTTGAGGTAGATCTAGCAAACAAATAAACGGGTAGGTTCCTGATCAAGGTGCCCACTGGAACATCAACGAGTATTACTATTGTGACATGGTTGCAATATGAAACCATAGAACTCTATGCGAGCCAGGGATCGCGAGATCATGCAGTCGAAAGGTTCATTTTCTCTATGATTTCTTGGACACATTGAACATCGGGCTGTTCTACCTGAATAACTCTCTTTTCCTTATGAAGCAGCCCGCGGAATTCGGCTGGAAGCACGTCCCTATCGAAGTCAAAATCTGATGCTGTCTCGAGTGCAAGTGATACTGCTTCTGAGAATTTTGCAGGATGTGCCGTGGAGAGGATAATCTGATAGGTATTGGGAGTGCTTGATGCAAAAAGAGAAAGCGCATGTTTAAAACTGATATAATCGAGCAGAAGGGACTTACTTATGAGCGGAAACAAAGCTAGCCGCGGCTAGGCCTACAGCTGTGTGGGGATCAGCGACATAAGATGGCTGTGAGTTGAAATTTTTGCGGATAGTCTCTAGTGTCTGTTCAACTCAGTCCACTGATGAGTCAGTGTACACATGGGTCACGCACTAGTTCGTCCGATATCCTTTCCGCCGTGAAGTCATGATTTGCAGCTTGCAACACAGGCATAGGAACTTGAACTTTTCCATCAGTCTTCATCTTTCTCATCCAGCCATCAAGAGTCTGAGATGCACTAGCTCTTCTTTCTTCTTCCGATCCGCCGATAGTATTCCCGAAGGCAAGATACCATAGCAGTCTTTCAAAGTTGCTGGAAACGAGGATGTCCATTGCAGGACTGAGTGTCTCTTTAACTCCGCTGGCATCAATGACTTGGTGGCCATCCCTTGCCAGGAGCTCCTCGGAATCAAACTTTTCGTAGCGTCCACTCTTCCAAAAACGGGCGAGGATATCATTGGCATTGGTTGCGACAACAAGCTTGCCCATTGGGAGACCCATACGTTTCGCGTAATAGCCCGCCAAGATATCTCCAAAATTTCCGGTCGGCACCACGTATTGAATCTCAGCCTCGTCGATGGAGGTGCCAGGTGGAAGATATTTCTGTACATGAAAATAGGAGAGGAAGTAGTAGACAGTCTGGGCCAAAATTCGGGCCCAGTTGATAGAGTTGACTGCGCCCAAATGATGCTTCTCATTGAACGATTGGTCGGCGAAAAGAGCTTTTACGATGTCCTAGTCGACGAAAATTAATGTGGTAACTTGGACAAATGTAAAGATTTTTGCATGCCTGGCAATCGTCAAACGTTCCCTTAATGGCAATATTGTGAACGTTTGAGTCAGTGACGGTGGTCATTTGGGCCTCTTGGATTGGCGAGACGCGACCTTTTGGATGGAGGATGAAGATGGACACATTGGATTTGCCTCGGAGACCATAAATAGCCGCACTATGAGATGTTGGAGACTCTTTCAGTAACTGAATTATTATGACACACCTGCCCGTATCCCCGCTTGTCGCACCGACGACGGTCAACTTCTCCGGCTCCTTCCCAATTGCCTTTCTTGCATTTTTTCTTCTGAGGAAGAACTCGAAAAGATTTCCGAGCAGTTGCAGCGCAACATCCTTGAATGCGAAAGTTGGTCCGTGAAACAATTCGAGGACAAATTTCCTGTCTTCGAGCCTGACGAGCGGGGTAACATCTTGGTGACGGAATGTTTTATATGATCTCTCGACAAGGTCTCGTAGGTCGTATATAGAGAGCTCCTCAGGTGAGATGTAGAGAGAAAGTATCTCTACAGAAAGATCGACGAAGGAATGTGTGTTCCAGGCAGTTTTCCAATTGGATGGTAGCTCGGGTATATGTTCCGGGATATAAAGACCACCGTCTGGTGCTAAGCCTGCGAAAACTGCCTGCGGTAGTGATTCAGCATTGATCAAATACTTTCTTGAGGCAAATTACTTGCCTCCTCGAAGGAGAGTCCATTGCTACGTCCTCTTGTCGAGAAGTACTTCATCGTGATGTGAGGACATAAATATTTTCTGATCAATCAGATGCATTGCTTGGTTGTATTTGGATGAGTTCGGAACTGATATTATTCATGTAACAATTTGTGTCACTCTTCGATAAACAGCGGGTCCAAAAATTCTTGATCAGTTTTCAATGTCAAATACCATCTTATGGTTTTAAACCACAACTGTGTTTTCGAAAAGACCGGTAACAAGTATGATGAACCAAGCCAACCATTCAAAAAACGTCCCAGACACTTGGATGTCTTGCATTAATGTGCCTTTCTTAAAATAAACCACTTCATGTGATAATCACCTTCACCAGAACCTTGCTATTCGAATCGCATGGCTCCTGAATCACTTGGAGCCAGTACCAACCCAATGTCGCCCCTCATCTAATTTTTCTAGTTCTTCCTTGGACTAGTTGATTATCGTTTCTCAAAACAATTACCTTTGGCGCGAAGAAAACATTATCGTCTGTCTCCAAGGGAGGGTCGGACCAGCTAGACGGCGACTCAAATCTTCCCCCTCATTTATCTAAAAAAACAAGACGAGGTACAAAATTCTAGGGTTATGTGACTGATGTTTTCGATCCCGCAACAAACAGATTCCGCAACAAACAAACTAGTGCTAAGACGCGGGCGTCCTAAACAGGGCCTTGCACCAGGGGTGTATCTACGGAAGGAATAAGGCTAGAGGAGTAATGCGACTGATAACCACCCCGCTTTAGGTATTTACATTACCTAGTATCAAACCTGGAGCAAGATATGTCGAGACGAGATATTCAAGATAAAAGATAAGAAATGTTCAAGCTACTCTGGGATTAATGCTGTAAAATTGAAGGTAAGTCAACTACATCGTAACTAAGCACCATGCTCACCTCACGATCATTTTCGAAGGAGTCCGAGCGGACACAAATATCTACACTACCATCAGCAGCAAGCAAGAGAAACCATCCTCTTCTGTTCCAAGTATGAAAAATGACTTCTCTTGGTCCATAGTGACCGACCGAAAGTGCCGTATTAAACAGTGGTGATCGAAGCCAGGAATAACTTCCCTGGTCTGGGCATTCAACAATTCCTCTCTTTCATCTGCATACCATGCCAAAAGGAACATTTTGACCCAGCGCCAGTCCGCCAGAAGGCCAAGAATGGTTTTAGCTCAAACTACCTTCGGTAGCCAAGTATTTGGTCTCTAGCTATCTAGCTCGTTTCCTCTTTTCTAGAAACCATATTATTTCATCAATCCAAGATGTTCCCTTTGTGGTCTCGGCGAGTTTACTACGAGGAATAACAAACGTGGTTCCGTCATAGTTCGACATGTCACAGTGATATATCTATCACACTGAAGCAATGAATTTGCATAGAATGTCATGATCCTTGCTAACGTACAGGGTTCTAATAAAGAAAGCCATGAACCGCCACCAGTCATCAGTCATTTCTATGCCGTTCAAATCTTCAGTGGTCAAAGATCGATGGTGTTGAAATACGCTAAAGACCTTCGCAAAGTGACTTGCCTCTGCGAATTTGAGCTCGGCACAGCTCAATCTCAGTTGGCACCGCTAACATTGAGGCTAACAAAATTCCCGAGGAATCTGCAAACCCAACCGACCCAATCTTGAATTCCTTCTCCTGTTTCATCCGCTCAAGGTCATGATTTGAATTTGGATCTAGGTTTTCCTGATTAAGCTGAAAAAACACATTCACACTAAAGCACAAATACCAGTCAACTTTTCACCAACTCGATGAAAGAGAGAAAAGAGAAACTGACTAGGCAAGACCGCCACACACACCCTCAATGCTGATGAGTGCGAATACAAAAGACACACTGATCACCTCCAATTCGCTCGAGAAAAAGCCGTAAGCAGACTCTAGAATGAGTAAGGAAAAAATGACAGCTTGCATGATGGCAGGTAAAGGAAGGAGGCGTGCGGGAAGTGCAGGTAGACCAAAGGAAATGGAAGATCGAGAGAGGAAGACTGTTGTTTGGTAGACCAACTAGTTTCGTTGATCGATGAGTTCGCAACTTAAGAAGAGGACAACAACATACCTGCCAGAAGGGGTAATAATCCTTTACAGAATGTATGATTTTGCCTAGAAGCCAGTGCTTATCTGGAGAGGGAACAGGATAAAGTAACGTAGGAGCAATGCCCTGATGCAAGTGTTTAGTTGAACCTCAGGTCAGAGCCCTAAGGGACGAACCTGATTAATAGTGTATTCAAACTGTCATGGTAGGTCCGGGCTCAGCGAGCCGAGGTTGTATATAGTTGAAACACGCACTAAATATACCAAAACTAGTAGTTATATTAGAATAAATGAAGAAGTCGAGAAGAAAATCATACTTACAGAGGGGAAGCATATATTTCGACAGTAAAGGTTTGACAAGACGCCATTTGTCATCCAAGCTAAGTACAACTTCTCTCTTTGGCAACGAAGCCAATACATCTTCCTCCTCTCTGATTTCCTCCTCATTGGTTGCGAGAGATGTATAAGGCAAATCGGAGACCACCTCTGATGAGCTTGCCAAAGCTTCGTAACTTGTAGGAGGGAGAGAAAAGAATGCCGTGTTCAGTGGTAGAAAGAAGAAATAAGTTAGGGGGATAGCGAGTGGCATAACCTCATCAAGAGAGAGAAACTAAGACGGCCCAGTTCTGCACGTGAAGAAAAGACATACCGAGGAGAGACCAATACCGAGTTGGACACCAAGCTTGCGGAGTTCCCACCAGAGGAAAGCTCCAACAAGACCCGCAGCACCTGTTCCGGAAGCGAAATACCTAACATGACCTCATGAGAGGATGGAAGGAAGCTAGTGGCAAACTACGAACCCGACACCATGACCACCGACAGAAGGGGGAGCATAGGTCGTTGACAACTGTAGGAAAGTCAATTCTCCAAGGCCTGAATAACAAATAAGCTTCATCATCGATGTCAGGAACAAGAAGTCTACACACCAGATGAAAATGAAGCCAGGCCAATTCCGATCAACCTCATAGGCAATGGCTCTAACAATGCAACAACCTGAAAAGTGGTCAAACACGATGAAGGAGAAAGATATCAAAGACTCACAATCATTCCGATCATGCTCAATATACAGCAGCCTATCAGTCGCCTGGCATAGCGTATCTGACCCTTTAGTATATAGGGCCATCCAACCTTTGCAATGAATGATGGAGCAATATTGAAGAAAGCTATAATTCCTTTGGGTGTTGAGGGAGGCACAAGGTCCAGTGCAGCAGAGAGAATAATAACATAAAGCACTAGTGTGGCTTTAAGACCATCATCTCATGATGGGGATGGAGATATACGAACCATTATTGAAAAGGCCGAATAGGAAGAACGAAATTGCCAGGTTCCGCAGGAGCCGACGTCCGTGAGCTTCAAATAAACATTTTAGGAGGCTAAATGATCATTCAATAGTTCTGGCGTACGTTTTTGTCTTGAAGCGTCTGTAGTATCGCTGGTCTCTGGTGGTTCATTCAGTAATCGGTCACTCTGCATACGAGGCTCGCGACCACCAACCGAGGCGGCAAAAGAGTGGCGCATTCGGGAGAAATCACAGAAAATAGAGCGTTGTAAGTTGTTTCTAGGGGAATATCTCAGTCAATGATCATATTACTATGTTGAGGGAGGACTGGAGATGGAAGTAGTGATAGACAATGTGATAGACAATGTGCCAACTAGGACATGTGATCGTGGCTTTGTCTACATCACATTGTTGGGTCTGATCGTTGTATTAGTTCTCATGCTTGAAATGCTTCAAAGTTTTGGGAGTCAACCAAACATCACAGTCCACCATTTCTCGGTTCAGCAACCTTCAGAAGTGTCTCGATCACTGTTACTTCAGGAGGGCCGAAATCTAGTCTTTCAAGGCGTTGGTGAGGAGTCGTGGAGCTCTCGTCGCGTCTTGAAGCCATTAAGAGCTGATTTACACTGTTGTAAGTCTTTCACATTCACAAGTGATTTTTGGCAGGACTCACATCTCGAACTAGCTCGGTTTTGCTATTCATTGGCACCACCTCTCATTTCGGGAACAAGATCGACCGAACTAAAGGAGTGGGGGTCACCCGCAAATGAGGACGAGTTCTTCAGTTTGAATAATCTTGTTGAATTTATTAGTACAGATTTCACTCAAGCTCCCAAACGCAAGCTGACTGATGGAGATACATATTCCATAAAGGGAAGGAGGCTTGACAACAAGCCTCTGAACCTTCTCATACCCCAAGTGATTGCCTTTACTCTGGTTAAGGCCTTTTTCTGATGATAATAAGCCCCACATCTTGACCTCACCGTTCTTTCAACCCACGAGTCGTCAAGTTAACATCGCCCCTTACCGAAAATCTAAACCCACGATGATTGCCCCATACGAATTACCCCTTGACAGCTCCAATGAATACAGTCGCTGTGCATGGGTAATTCCAGTTCGTGGCCAACTTCCATGGTCTGAGTCGTCGTCAGCAGTGTTACTTGACTCTCCACAAGACCCTCCTGCTCCTCCTAATACTCAAATGAATGAATTCACGTGGACAACCTCTTCGGTCAGAAAATTTTGGGAGTTCCTCATTGGCATCCGCGAGGCTAGAAATATTGGTTCCCTCGGGATCTCTTTTCACGCAGCCCGATCTCTATCCTCATCCCCTGAGAGATCGAGCCGGGCGACGAGGAATGTTACCACAAATACAACTGATGCAGATCTTTGTGAGGTCTCCATTTCTTCCGTGGACCATTTCAAGATATATCATGATTGGCCTCGGTCCTCTCAGCTTCGTAATGTCCTCCATGCCTGGTCCTTTGAGTCAGAGGGATGTAAATATCGTCTATTTGTTGGTGCCAAGCTTGTGTTGCTCGACAACAAATCCAGAGGTGTGATGATACTGTGAATCTCACCACGTATCTCCAAAATTATTCCGCAAACCACTCGCGTTCAGGTAAGCCATCCCTTATTTCGCACCGGTTATTAATTTCAACCAGGTATTTCCTTCTTTGTGATGTTGCACATGGATCTCCAGTCTATTGCGGAGACAGAGTGATGAAAATGATGAATGGCAGTCTTCTCCATGTGTTCTATTGGATCACGCGCAACTTTATCGCAACTTTATCTCCCCACACTCTTCCCATCCCACGCTCGTGGGGTTTTGGATGCTTCTTCTATAAAAACTTGATCTTACATTTCCCTCCACTACCTGAGCTATCTTTGACAATCCCATCTACCGGTTCAGCAGATATTATGAATACAACGGATGAAGATCAAGTGAAACGGCAGGAACAGGAGGCACAGTTTGGGACACTGCATCAGAACGCGATTGGACATAAAGCACGAAGAAGGTTTTTCTTTTCGCCTCTAGACCCCGTGTCAGCGGAAGCCGTGCACAAAGATGCGGAAACTGTGCAGTATACACCTGAAGAAGAGGTTCGTTGAAGTTACTGAATGATGTTCTGAAGCCTAAAGTGGGATGTGTAGAAGAAAGTTCGGCGAAAGATAGATAACGCTGTACTCCCTTTGATTATCGTTAGGTGAGATATCTTCACCAGATTGTATTTGCGCTGCTGACAAAACCATTTGAGCTATTGTTGTGAGTGACCTTCGTATAATTATCCTCAAAAGATGTTCAGTCAACTTTGTTGGGACCTACAGTCAATCAATTCGGTAAGATATCGAGATCCACCAAATATAGTCTGCCTTCCATCACTTATACCTTGGCCAGACCGTACAAACATGTTAGTAATGAGACGTTCAGACTTAACAATGGGCTGAACTTGCTACGTACAGCGGCAATGCCCACGTCATTCAAGCTTTCAACGATAACTATGTGGGTCTTTTTCTGTCCAGGAACGACGATGGGTTCATTTTCTTTCAGGGCATCACGAGTAATCAGAAATGGACGCTAGCTCTGAGCATTTTCTATGTAGGGTATTGTGAGTTTCACATCAGTTTTTGTGAATGGCATCATCTGACAGATCTCAGGTCTGCTTGAAATGCCGGCAAATAGTAAGGCTGCCGGTTTTAGTCTTGTTCGGTAGCGTGCGCTAACGCAGATTTCATCCTAGTTTTGCAACGACAAATCGGGGCAAATAGATTGTGAGTTCAAATTTCTGAAAGGGAAGGGCGTCTTACTCATACTTTGGTAGCTTTTTCTTATCGCTCACGTTCTGGGGTATATGCTCACTTTCTTTCACCTATGCCAAAGGATATGCCGGCCTTCTGGTGTTGCGGTGCGCGTAACTCATTGCAGGAGAGAAAGTGACAGGCTTATAGAATCATGCAGTGTACTCATGGGGATAGGGGAAGCTGGGTACTACGCAGGTGTCATATATTATCTATCATTCTGGTATAAGCGGTACGTCACTTTGTCTCGGACAAGACTTGCTATTCAACGATTGCAGGAGTGAATTGGCATTTAGAATCAGGTTGGGTTACATTCCTTTTGGCGCAATCCGTGGCTCAACTGTTTTAGTCTTGTAATGACTGGTGTCGTACCTGGAGCCATTGGTGTGGGTGGCAATGCAACCATATAATGATTGTACTTGACTGGTTTATAGGGATTGATTGCCTTTGGCCTAGTGCGTGCACACACATCGCTTTTGAAGGGGCAAGTATTTTCCACTGCAATTCATGATAGTCCCTTTATTCAAAAATTTGTAGATGGCAATTTCTCTTCCTCGTGTGTTTCTCGTTCCGTTTGTGTCCAGACGCTAACTGTCTTGTTCAGATAGAGGCTATTCCAACAATCATCATGGGCACAGTTATCTTGTTTTTCCTCCCACCCTTCCCATTTTCTGCATCATTCTTGTCGCCCCGTGAACGAGCTATAGCTCAAGCTAGATTGAATCGAGACCATAAACCTCAGTCACATGGAGGGATGACTGGATGGCAAGGTTTCAAAGCTATCGTAGTGGATCCGAATGCTTGGCTTTTCATGACTGTTTACGCCAGTTGTGAGTGTCTGCTATCTTTGTTCTAGATTCTGATTTTACGTTGATCAGTCAACGTAGGAGTTGCGACAATATCATACTTCCTTCCTACAGTGCGTGGTACCTTGTATGGGCAACGTCCTTGCTTCTGACAACCGATGTTAAGCTCATCAAGGACCTTGGATTCTCCTCTATCAACGCGCAGGGGCTCACTGTCGCTCCGTATGTTGTCGGCTGGTTCATGGTCATAATTCAGTCTTGGCATAGCGACTACACTAAGGATAGAGGGTATCATATAATGTTCTCCGCCACGCTATCGGCCATTGGGTACATCATTCTCGCTGCCGTGGCGCACAAGAGCATAGGTGCTGCCTATTTCGCATTGTTTCTTGTTGTTGGGGGAAACTATAGTCTGTTCCCACTCGTAATGCAAGTGCCCAGTTAATCCAACTTTTTTCAGAGCGGCTGAATGATATCTTTAGGAGCTGGGCTGCGAATACATTTTCGCCCACGTCGAAGAGGGGAGTTGGGACTGCTTTCGTGGTGTCGATATCGAATTGTGTCTCCATGTGAGTTACGTTAATTTTTGGCGTTGAAGTATGATTTATTCATGCTTTACAAAATGCAGTGCCTCACCTCAAATATATTTTGACCCCGAAGACTCATTCCGTAAAGGACACGCGATTTCTGCGGGGTAAGATATTCGAGATCTTTTCGAAATCTGATTAACCTGTTGATTTTTGTGAAGGTGCTTGGCCCTATGCATTTTGGCTGCTTTTGTGTTACGTACGAGGCTGAGCATGATGAATAGGAGAAATCAGAGAATTCTGCAAGAGAGGGTATCCGGGGATGAAGGGAAGAGTGGTTTAGAGCCTGAGCAGGAGGATGGTGAGATTTGGGATAATGATCCCCGATATGTTTTCTTGGTTTAATACTTGATCTCTTAACACTTGGATGTTGGTTGAACCTGGTGGTTTCAGTACCCAAGCTCAGAATGCTGTCTTCAGTTCGTAACCTCTTGAGCTGGGGTCTGTAGATAGTCATGGGATTGTGCCTAGGGGTCTGTCTATATACCTAGTTTGCCGCGTTGTGGTTAATAAATACATCAACTTTTGAGAATACTGAACGTGGGAACGGGGCATATACCGACCAATCTGTCTTCCCAACATGTCCTCTACGAGCCTTGAGCAGCTTGTGTTATTCAAAACCCAAAATCCAAGGGCATCCCAGGAATTTCTTGACAGAGCATCGCCACTGCTGAAGGATATAAAGTACACAAAGGCGAACGATGACAGTATGTATTTAAGTAGTCTGCAGGCTGGCTTTTTGATTGTGAGGAATAGTCTGGCTGGTGGTTGAACAGCTGGTGATGGCCGCATTAGACGTCGGTAGATTGGACATTGCAAAAGTACGGTTAACTTATTTGCCTTGTCTTTCCTGATAACAACATACTCTGGGTAGACAGCATGGGAAGCCCTTGCCGATCGAATAGGTCAAGAGTCACCTCGCGTTATACTGCTCCAAGGTCTTTTACTGGAAGCCACAGTATCTCCAGAAACTTCTCTTCGTTTCTATGAGACAGAAGCCCAGAACCACGCGCATAATCCAGTGAGAGATCATTCAATGGCGTATATTTCCCTAAAGGTTTTTTGACTTGCGTGTAGATGTTTTGGAAACGCCAAGTCGCGGTTCTTCGTCGGATGGGAAAGACGGAGGATGCAGTGAATGAGCTCAGATCACTCCTGGATACTTTCTACAATGACCTTGAAGGGTGGCTTGAATTGGCGGATATTTATTCCTCATGTTGCCAGTATGTCCTCACGTTCCTAGGTTTTACTGTATTTGACATTTATATCATATTCATCTCCTTGCGGGTCTAAAGATACCTCTCAGCTTTGCAAGCTCTTTCACAAGCTCTCCTTTTAGCCCCTCAGAATCCATTCACTTTCCTCCAGTTCGCCGAAACTGCTTTCACAGCCGGGGATATTCCTCTCGCGCTGAAGAATTTCCTTATAGTAATCGACATGAACGATAGTGATGTATCTGTGCCTCAGGACCAGTCGCCCACCGGAATCAGTGTAAGGGCTTGGTGGGGAGTCAAACTTGTACGTCGACTGCGTTTCCGTGTAATCAGGAATTGAATTAAACGTCTCTGTTTCTAGTGCGCCCGCAGACTGTTGTATCCTCCTGCAGGTGGGATTGCTGAATCTATCTCCAAGACAGCAATACCCAAAAACTTGAAAATGATTGATCAGATGGCGACAGAACGCGTTTTGACGTCATATAGTGGCGAGCGGGGCATCCATAATAGAGACGTTGTGTCCCGGTGGATGTCCAATATGTAAGGAAGGGCCTATCTTACGTTTGTTTCTTTATTATACGAATCCAGGATGCCAGGAAATCAATTCCACGGTCTGTTAGAGTCTTCTTCTACATGTCGCTTTTGCACGTGCAACTGTTTGATCAGGGGTACTGTAGATAGTATCACAATGAACCCACGTGATATGTATCAAATATATGTATCCAGGACACCTCCCACCTTCTACCATGGCTAATACCTTTCGCAGATTTTCCGAGGCTTTCAGTAAAGTCAGCAAAAGTTTCAAGGCCAGCCCGGTGGATACCACAACGGTGCTTGCAGATTTTGTATTTACGGCCAGGAAGAATTACCTCGAGGCTATACAGGAAGTACCCAGCAGGGGAGGAGAGTGGACTGTTGTGATGGGCAACGAGTCATGCGGTGACATTCCTTATCACGTCACCAAGCAATTGTGTCTTCTGACCATATTCCCTAGACTTGGATAGTATAGCCAGTTCTATAGCTTATGCCTGGGTCGAGTCAGAAGTCCACAGGCGGCCGACAGTACCCCTTATCCCTATGCAACGAGAAGATCTCCATCTGCGTGCAGAGAATATCTACGCTCTCAATCTAGCGGGAATTTATAAGCCCCGAGACCAGCTTCTTTTCCTCACGGATATCCCTCAACTGAACGACTCTGATACCTCTTTTCCATCACAAAGATTTGTGCTTGTCGATCATAACAAAATCAAAGACCGATATTTCCATCATAACGTTGATGGTCGTGTTGTTGCCATTGTGGACCACCGGGAAGATGAGGGGTTATACAAGGATACTGCTGATCCTCGTATAGTTCTTCCTTGTGGAAGTTGTTGCTCGCATATCACGACTAGCGTTCTTCCATCTCGCGACAATCCTTTGGGGATCAGTATACCTCGTGAACTCGCGACACTCCTTCTCTGTGGGATTATGATTGATACAGATGGCCTGCGTCCAAGAGGCAAAGCTCTTCAAGTCGACCGTGACGCAGCAATGATCCTCATCCCTCTTTCAACCTATTCTGAAATGATCCCAATATCCCTTTCTCAAGGTGGAATGAGGCCAGATGAAAATGCTGTGCACGATGATAAGTCTATCAAGGATTTGACGTCTACACTCTATCGAAAGAAGATGGATCTTTCCCATCTCGGAACTCGTGATCTCCTCAGAAGAGATTGCAAGGTGTACGATTACTGCGTCGAGTGGCTTCCAGGTTCTCCCCTAATTCGAGTGGGCCTATCGAGCGTACCTATCCCTCTCTGTGATTGGGCTAGGGAAGGGACGGTGGAAAATGAAATTTTCTCATGGATGAAAGCGGGTGGGATACATATCCACGGAGTTATCACGTCATTCAAGGAAAAACCCAGCAAGAAAGGTTCGAATAAGGGGAAAGAGACGGAGAAAATGGGAAAGTCTCGGAGGGAGCACGTTTGGATGGTGGTTGATCCTGGTGTCTTGGAAACCGCTGAACAGGCGGCTTATTCCCCAAGAGGGAAACAGATCAACGACTTGGCGAAGCTTACTCAGAGGTTTTTTGAGAGTTTGGAGAAGGACGGTGCTCTTCAGCTCGGCAAACATCAGCTCCGGTTGAACAGGAATGGGGGTTTACCGTCGGGTGTCGATGTCAGAGTTTATAATCAACGAGACTCAAATCCAACGAGGAAGTACACGGCTCCACTTGTCAAGAAGATCTTGACTGAGCAGACCGCGGATTTGTCCGAGTCACTGCCAAATGAGTCTTGACACTTAGATCACATCACTTCCTCTTTCGTTACTTTTGTGGAAAGTCACTGATTCATGGGCACATCACTTATCTAGGACTATACGACTAATTACATCTATAATTACATTCATCTCAAGTCATGGTGACTGTCTAAGCAGAAACTGGATTTTGGCTGTTTTACAACTATGCTGGGATAATAGAAGTAACTAGAAACCTTGAAAGGGACTCGATTGTAGATATATACAAAACTCATACTATATGACCAAGACTGACTCCATTCGCCTATGCAAGTCTCAATTTGCTTCCAACACGATCGGCAACGATGAATCAAGGTAACTCTTTGCTGTGACGTATGATGCCCAACTTTCCCGATTTCCTCCTCCCTCGTTCTCAGCTTCGTCTTGGTCGAAATCCAACAGTCCAAATCGTCGCAGTTCTGCACCGGCCAAAAGTCCCTTATGAGTGAAACTCGTAGATGGGGTACTGATCGTTGGACTTGAAGAACTCCCATCCCCATCTGAATCAGAGTTGTGATGGTCCGAAGATGATAAAGGTGCGCGTTTGGTATTTGAATCCAACTTGAGAGAATGACGTGAGGGGACGATGGAAGTGGTTTCATGATGATGATGATGATGATGATGATGGTCACCACAAATCAACCGATTGTTGTTTCCGAATGTCGTGGATGAAGAAACCGAAGTGGCAGAAGAGATAGACTGTGTGTCCAAGACTGAAGAAGTCAAGGCAGTGTTGACGCTTGCAGTAGTGCTCGAGATGATATCTTCCTCAGCCTCCGTCATCTCACTTCCCGTTGAATTTGCTCGCGAAATGAGACCGGGGTCCTTCTTCAAACCAAAGAGCTCCTTGGCGGATCGTGCAAAATCATTCTCAACACTAGGCGTACGCAAGATTCGTCGTTTCCTCCTCCTCAGTGATGCTCTACCTGGCGATAAGGGTGTTGACAGAGCTGCCTGGGTTGGAGAGGTGGATTTAACAGGGGTATTTGGGGAAGGAGAACGTCTAGGCGACGAGGAAACGGCCAGAGACAAGGTCAGAGTAGATGGGGTTGATGAGGACTTGGTGAATGACGTGGAGGGATGTGGAGCTACGCGCGCTTTGTATGGAGCCATCGGCAATGCATTGGTCTCAGAACGCATAGTTTCACGCGAATCTTCATGAATAATGGACAAAATCGGGCGTCGTGGAGGAGGCAGAGTCGAAGAAACTATGCTTTCTGTTGATGACGAGCTGGACCTGGGGCTTGCAGATGCTCTTTGCCTCTTCTTGACATCCTGCGTCCTGCTTTTGACCCCAAGGTCAAACTTTGCCAGCCCCTGTTCCCAGACATCGAAGGACTCTGGGTGGCCGCAGTGAACTCTGTAGTACCTGATATACCCTCCGAGTGCGATAGGAGGGAAGGGCGTCGCAAGCTCATCACCCGTCAAATGACATAGCTGGGGTGGGATCTCGTGGACCTTGATCCCTGTGCGGTGTGCTGGAGCTGGAGGTGGCGATGGAGGTGGCGACAGAGGTAGTGCCGGCGGCGCCGATTGCCGTCTCATCTTGGCGCCGTAGGCAGCTTTGGCTAGTGAAGTCATTATGAACAGAGAATTGCGGTGGTAAGGAGCTGAATATGCAGTATATATACCAGTTTGTCGTTTTTGGCAAGTGTAATCATTTGCTGGCATATGAGTCACTCCGGTTCAGAATAGCAAGTGCGAGCAGAGTACCAAGTGCTCCACTCTAACTTCTCTCGGTCTCTCTCTCATGCTATAAAATGCTTTTCTACGTGGACCTGGGGACTAGAATATCGCTCAGCATGGCCTCAAACTTTGACTGAAATAGCTATGGAATAGAAGCAGCAGAACTCTCAGCCTGCCCAGTTCATGTCCCATTTTTCTCATGCATTCAACCGAAAACGATCAGTTCTCATCATCCAAGCCGTATATTATCACAGTCTGATATCGGTCATTTCCAGCTGCTAGCAACGAGCGGCGCTGCTAATGGTACGAAATCATATTGTAACTAGAATGAAGATAGTTCCAGACTGTCTGTCCATCGTAAGAAATTTGACACTAGTATTGAAAGCAATATCCGAGCAAGGTGCATTCTGCTCTATCTTTTGACAGTACATCTATCGTTTTTGAGGCGCTTTCAAATGAACGATCCAATTGAAACTAGAACTATGACTAGATAATTATAACCTTTGGACACAACGTCCACCTTATGTGGATTGATTTCACTCCTGAGACATGGCTTACTCCCATCAGAAACATAGTATATTGTCTCAAATAGTATCATTCGATTCTTGTTTGGCTCGGTACCTGGTGACAAGTGTCCCCGTAAGAGGTTTCACCTTGTTGATCCACTGCGCGAGTCCGGGCCATCTTTGAAAATGACGACTCCCGAGTGGATGATGGCGATGCGTTTATCTCGCACGGGATCGCAGTAAAAACATCGCTATGATTTGTTGCCACTTTGTCTAGATTAATAAAATAAATTTAAAATAAAGAACACCGTTTCATGGGAATTGATTCAAGGGTGGAAATTAGAATAAACCCACGCCTCCGTGGTGTGGGAGGAGAGAGAGAGAGAGAAGAAAAAAAGGGAGTGGAGGAAAGGTTTGGTGATCATTTTGGGGTTGTCAACCACTTCAAGTGGCCGTGTTCGGCCGTTCGTTTCGTTGATACGTAAATGATGGTCCGTGAGTTAACTTTAGATAGGCTTTCCGAGTGACATTATTACCGAAGGTGGTCCAGGGTATTAGAGTCGTTGGTTATTTTCATAACAAGAAATATGTACAAACATTGGTTACCGAGATGCAATGAGCATCGAAGCCAGAGTAGCTCAACTACCAACCACGCCAGTGCGCTAAAAAAATTGGGACCAACGTAATACGTGTAGGTAAGAGATCAGGTGATATAAAACAAGGTTGCTGGTAGAAGTGAGAGAATTTGCAAAAAAAAAAGGGTTGATGATCCTGATTTTGTTGGGAATAGATGAATAGTATATGGGGCTCTGTTCATCACACTCAAATTTCATGGCATAATTGGTCAAAAAAGGAACCTTGTATACCAGTCAGAGGGCAGACAAAAGCAGTGGAAGAAATGAAGTACACAGGGGTAAAAATGCTAAGAGATAAAGAATGGTGACAAGAGGATGGCCTGATGCTGAAAGAAGGAAAGGTGTATGTGCCAAGGGATAAAAAGTTGAGGGCAGAAATAATCAGGCTTTGTTACAATATGTCTATAGAAGGACATAGAGAACAGTAGAAAACAACAGAGCTGGTGATGAGGAACTTTTGGTGGCCAGGAGTCACTAGAGAGGTCAAACAATATATAGAGAAGTACAATGCTTGTTAGTCCAATAAAAATCAAACACAATCACTAACAGGAAAACTAATACTGAACTCAATTTCAGAGAAGGCTTAGACTCACATTAGTGTAGATTTCATTACAAAATTACCTCTAGCACAAGGATATGACTCAATTTTAGTAGTGGATAGGTTAATCAAGATAGCATATTTTATACTTACTATAGAGAAAACAAGCATAGAAGGGTTAGCATGTCTATTTAGGAATAATGTCTGAAAGTTACATCGACTACTAAAAAGTATAATCTCAGATAGAGGGCCTCAATTTGTGGTAGGTATTATAAAGGAGCTTAATTACATGCTAGGAATTGACACAAAATTATTAACAGTGTTTTATCTACAAACAAATGGTCAGACAAAAAGGATGAACCAGAAGTTAAAACGATATCTTTAAATTTTCATTGACCATTACCAGGAACTTTTTTTATTTTATTTTAAATTATCAATTTATTATACAGAGTATGTAGGCAGACTGTGGTAGACACATTGTATCTACTTAGATATACTACTAATGAAATGTACAAGCATAGAAGAAATGTAAGAGAGAGAAGGAAAGAAAGAAAAACAACAAAATGCATTTGGGTGATGTGAATGTATCCTTGTGGATACCAGAGCCAATTACTATCCATTGTCAAAGCAGAAAGATGTTGGATTTCCAATGATGAACTCCACAAAGCTCATTATTGTTATGATTTGCTCTGACACTTATCTTTTTCTTTATTAAATGAATTAATTAACAACTATACAATGACACAAACATAATGACTACGATGCGGGAACATTAGGATCTAATAAAAGGACAAGCATGGGAAAGGCATGTATCAATTACACGCCTATCAGGCAGCTGCTATGTGTGGGAAAACATATGGGCAGAAGCTGTCTGATGTAGGAAGATACTCAGGACTTAACAGATGGTAGTCTATAGATACCGTGATCTTTCTTAGAATAGCCTTAGCATAGTCACTTGTAATTATATAAATAGCTAGGCAATTTATAGAGGGAACTCTGTCGAGTTCTCCTTGTCTTTAATCTCATACCCTCTGAGGGGGATCTGGGATTGTCCCATAGGTCCTGACAATTATACATATATCTTTTGGGCATAATACTGCCTCAGATCACTTGCATTGCATAAAAATGTGTTCTCTTGTTTCAATGTCAGCTTCGCCACACAGGTAGTGGATTGCCATGTTGGGGAAGAATCTCTGCTGATATTCTCCTATAGGAGCATGCCCAAGCATCATGCGAGTGAATCTTGCACATACAGAATTGGATGAACCTATATGCGGTAACCACGACCCTCCTTTTGTATATGTTAGTTTGATGACTCGTTGGTTGTTATCTTCAAACTCAAGGAATAGTTGACCTTTCTTTTTGCTATCCTTGAATAACTTTTGCCATAATTCAAGTAAGAGATCACATTCTTTCTTTTTGCTGAGAAGGAATAAATTCTTTTCTGGGAGAGTAAGAGGATTATGAGATAGCTTGGCTTTTTCGTTAACTAGGACATGTTTCGGCCACTTCAGTTTACTAGGGCAATACCAGAAGTATATTGAGTTTTGACTGTTTTTTTTAAGAAATGTTTGTATTTTTTCTACAATAGGAATAATGGATTTCTGGAGATATTGGTTATCCAAACTGATGATTTTCTTCTCTACTTCAAGTGCGTCTGTGATGACAATGTTTTGGTATGCATCTGAGTTGTCAAGTGCCAACATGAGGCCTATGTGTATAGCCATTAGTTCCACTTTCAACAGAGTAATATTAGCTGCATATGCTTTGAGTTGATTAATAACTTTCTTGTCTTTCCAGACATGGGTGATAGCTGTGGCTGATCCTGTTACTTTGACACTCCCATCTGTGATGACGGCAATATCTGCAGATGCTTTTTGTGTTTTTTCAAATGCTAGGTCAAGTTTTGATGAATGAATGAATGGACCTTCTTTGTTTGATGCTTTGGGGGAATGAAAGATTATTCTATCAAAGAAATGATCAACTAATCACAAACCAGGATGAAAAATAGAATGAAAAGGATCAAACTCATCTTTGATTTCTATAAGTCTTTCACTAACATTGTTGATAGAGCTCTTCAGTTTCGACTTTTATTTGCTGGTAAGATTTGCTAGCGAGTATTTGTGAGGACTTTGATTTCTACTTTGGTGATTTTCGAGGAGGGAGTTGATAGCGTTGATGGGGGATATTTTTAAAGCAATATAGGAGAGGGTAGATATGTGTGTTTGTAATGGATATGTAGATCGAAATCTCAAAGTGCTTTACTGTTCTTACAAAAGTGGGTACTACCAAGTTAGAGAGTCAAAATCTCCAAGTCGTTCCACAATTGTGTGCAATTGAGTAGGCACTGGGGAGGTAATCAAATATAAAAGGGAGGGGCTCATGAGATAGTAAAAGCTTGTATTTAGATACTA